>WNFW01000185.1_pt1 | contig 37594 bp, 30 predicted proteins | sample 5400131 | NCBI WGS metagenome assembly WNFW01 (sample SAMN13153362, study PRJNA577476) | soil metagenome | isolation source: 20 cm soil or saprolite under grassland replicate 1 | place: USA:California | collected 2016-06-15 | reverse complement strand
TCCTCGCTGTGAATGGTGGCGTTGACCGGACAAACCGTTTCGCACGGCGCGTTCTCGCAGTGCTGGCACATCATCGGTTGATGCACGATCTCGGGATTTTCCGGAAATTCGCCGTTGTCTTCGTCGAATGGTTTTGCGCTGGCGTAATAGCGATCGATCCGCAGCCAGTGCATCACACGTCCATGCGCGACCTGTAACTTGCCGACAATCGGAACATTGTTCTCGGCCTGGCATGCGACGACGCACGCACTGCAACCGGTGCAAATATTGAGATCAACCGTCATCCCCCATTGCTGGGGCGCGTCCAGCGGCGGATGGCTGTAGAGGGATGGCATCACGGATTGCGGCTCATCCATCCCGCCGCATTTCTTCACGAACTCGTTGTCTTCGCGGTAACCGTCCAGGGTCGCTTCACGCACCACGCCGCGGCCTTCGATGCTCCAATGTTCTTGTGTGCACGAGAGCGGATATTTCTTTCCGACCTTTGTCACGCGCACGCTTTCGATGTTCTTGCCATCGGCGACCGCGAAATGCGGATTGCTCGCGGTCCGCAGCAGATAGGCATTAAATCCCGATTCGTCGGCGATCGGGCCAGTTTTCTTCCGACCGTAGCCAATCGGAATCGTGACTGAATTGTCGACGTGACCGGGCGAAACGTAGGCCGCAATTACGAGCTCGCGTCGAATCGGTTGATCGTTCGTGTCTTTCGCAGTGTCGTTAATTGAAATTTGAATCAGGTCGCCGGTCTCGACATTGAGCGATTTGGCGAAGCTCGGGCTCATCATCGCCGCGTTATCCCAGGTCAGTTTCGTGATCGGGTCGGGCAATTCCTGGAGCCAGCCGTTGTTGGCGAAACGGCCATCGTCCATCGCGTAACTGCGAACAAAAACGATTTCAGGAGAGTCCGAGGTCGGTGTCGGCGTTGTTGCCCAAAGCTGGTGGGCCAGCGAAGCCGCGGCGCCACCGTTAAATGACACCGGTCGATCTCGCAAGGGAACGTGCGCCGCGAATCCATCCCGTAAGAATTTCGACCACGCGCTCGGAAGATCGCCAGGCGGTTTCGTGGTGCGGAAAGTTTCCTGAACGAGCTCAGGCCCTTCGACTTTCGGCTTCCCGAGCAACGCGTTCATCATTTCGATTTCGCTGAGACCGCCGAAGAGCGGCAGAATCATCGGTTGGATCGATAAATACGCGCCGTCCGAGGTTAATGCGTCGCCCCACGATTCCAAATAATGCGCGAGCGGGACGTGCCATTGGCTGATTGTCGATGTTGCGTCCTCGTGATAGCCAAGGCGCACCACTTCCGGCACTTTCTTTTGCAGATCGCCCCAATCGAACGGCGTTTTTTTATCGGGATCCTGCGCGAGCACGCGCGGCGCGTTGTAAACCGGGTCGCCGCCGAAAATGAAAAGCGTTTTTATTTCGCCGCGACTCATCCGATCGGCCAACTGGAGAATGATTTTCGTGTTCCGATTGCGCGGAAACTCCCGAACGACAACAGTGCGCCCGATATTTTTGAGCGCGGAATTCATTGCGTAAGCTAGTAATTGCACAGCGACCGGCTGATGCGCACCCGCAAGCACGATGCTGACGCCCGATTTCGAGATCAGGTCGTTGGCCGCTTCAATCAGCCACTTTTCGTCGAACTCAGCCGTATCGGCGGGCCCGGCCAGTGTAGAGAGAAGCGAAAATAGCGCGCCGTCTCTGGTTGCAGCGGCGATTTTGCCGGCGAGCAGATGGGTGAAGGCTGGAATCTGGCTGGCAGGACAGCGCAGGCGATGATCGGCCATTGCGCCGGTGATGGTGAACCGGTTCTCAACAACGTAGAGTCGGTTCATCGTGTCCTCGGCCGATTTTACGCGGCGCCGCTGGGTGAACGCGCGCGCGGAGGCGAGATCGCCCTCACCGCAATCGAGAAAATCGCTGTCGAGCGCGAGCACAACGTCAGCGCGGTCGAATCGCGGAATCAATCGCACATTTTCACCGAAGCTTGTCCCAGTCGCGTCATTTTGCGCCTCGCTTAGGCCTGCGTCATAGACGCACCACATCATTTTCGGAAACGCCTTTTCCAATTCGGCTCGCAATCTTTCTCGAGTCGGCGAATGCAATTCTTCAACCAGGAAAGCCAGACCATCTCCACCGTTCGATCCAAGCTGATCCCGCAATTTGTCGATGTAGGAGTCAAACTCACCGCGATTGGAATCTTTGCCGCGATTCACGAAGCGTCGCGAGCGCGCCGGATCGTAAAGATCGAGAACGGAGGCTTGCGCGAATGTGTCGGTGGCGCCGGCGCTGGCGGGATGAAGCGGATTGCCCTCCACCTTGATCGGCCGGCCGTCAACGGTGGTTGCAATCAGCGGAATTGCGCCGGTGCGGCGCGGCATCGCCGTAGCGTAGTAAAGAAATTTTCCGGGAATCGTCCACTCGGCGCTCTTCGTGAACGGAACGAGGTGCATTTCCGGACGGCGGCAACTCGTTAGACCGAGACCGGCCAACGCCATCGACGCGCCCATCAATTTCATGAAATCGCGACGCGACCATTCGTCTTCGCTAATTTCCGAAGCGCCGGCCGGGAATTCGCGTTCCAGCCATTCCCGAAACTCGGGCGTGTTGCTGTATTCGCCGAGACTGCGCCAGTATTTTTTACCGGTCAGTGGCTCAGGCGGATGTTGAAAGACGCGTTTCATCGGTGGCAGGTTTGGCAATTTGTGCTCGGAGCGATGTTCCAGCGTTCCTTCAGTGTCTGACCGATCTCCTGTTGCGTCAGATGCTTCTTCTTCGTCCAATCCTCAGTCACGCTTTTTGGCTGTCCGTACTTCGCTACGAACGCGGCCGGCTTCACATCGTCTGGTTTCCAATCGAGATTAAAGATCTGATCGTCGGGCCGGAGAAAATTTTCGGGGTGTCGATGGCACTCGAGACACCACGCCATGCTATGCGGTTCGGCTATGGACACCGTCGCCATGTGATTGACCGGGCCATGACAACTGAAACAACTGATGCCGCGATTCACATGCGCCGCGTGGTTATAAAAGACGTAATCGACGGTGCGATGGAGCCACACCCATTCAATCGGTTTGCCGGTCTTCCAGCTTTCCCGCACCGGCGCCAGCTTCGGGTTGTCTTTCTGGACCTGCGAGTGGCAGTTCATGCAGGTCTGCGTGTTCGGTACATTAGACTGCGCCGCCACTTCGACGAAGCTGTGGCAATAGCGGCAATCCATTCCGAGTTGGGTCACGTGAATGTCGTGCGGGAACGGCACCGGCTGGATCGGTTGATAGCCTACCTTGGTATATTTTGGCGTGACGTAATACCACGTCGCCGCGGTCAATCCACACGCGATCAAAATGCCGGCGATTGCCATTTGCAGCGGCAACCAGTTGCACCAGCGTGGAAAGAAGTTCGCCATAATCAGCGGAAGCCCAATCCGGACCAACACAGCCGCCAACTTAGAAACGAATTCAAATCGCTCTCAGGATGTGCGCGCATCGAAGCCATCATTCTATAAATCGAAATTCGCTCGGCAAAACAAAAGTCGTAGTTTGCATGGCGATCTAAATTCCCGGTAACTCTTCCGATACGGAAAAGTTGCCGTTTCGCAAAATGATCACGTCAAAACTTCGGGGAAGCGTCAAGTGAAAGCGCGCATTTCTTTTGTCTCCCTCTTGGCATTGTTCAGCGGACCGATTTTGCAATTGCGCGCAGCCGAGGATGTCGACCTGCTTCTTTTCAACGGAAATGTTTACACCGTTAACGAAAAAACGCCGCGGGCCGAAGCGATCGCGGTCAGAAAGGATCGCGTCGTGTTCGTGGGCTCGAACGAGGACGCCAGGAGATTTCGCGCCGCGCGAACGGTCGATCTGCATGGTCACACCGTCGTTCCCGGCTTGACCGATTCCCATTGCCACATCTTCGGGATCGGTGAACGCGACCTGCGTTTGAATCTCGAAGGCGCGAACACGCTCGAAGATTTTTTGGCCAAAGTGAAAGCGCGCGTCACCAAAACCAAGCGCGGCCAATGGGTCACCGGCCGCGGCTGGATCGAGACCTTCTGGAAACCGCCGCAGTTTCCCACCCGGCAGGACCTCGACAAAATTGCGCCGCGCAATCCCGTTTTTCTCACCCGCGCAGATGGCCACGGCGCAATTGCGAACTCGGCCGCGCTCAAGATCGCCAAGATCGACAAAACGACGCCGAATCCGTTCGGCGGTGAAATTCTAAAAGACAAAGCGAGCGGTGAGCCAACCGGGATGTTGCTCGATAACGCGATGGATCTGGTCGAGAAAAGTATTCCGAAGCCATCCGCGGCCGAGCGCCAGCAGGCGCTGCTCACCGGAATCAATCGCGAGGTGGGGCTCGGCTGGTGCGAAATTCAAAACGCCGGCAGCCACAAGGAAGATGTCGATCTTATTAAGCAGGCGCTTGAGTCCGGCAAAATTAAAATCCGCTTCATCAACGCGATTTACGGGCCCGGAGAAGATGCGCAGCATTTTTTAAAAGAAGGAGTCACGCTCAATGCGTTCAATCACCATTTCACTCAGCGCACCATCAAAGTGATCTTCGACGGCGCGCTCGGTTCGCGCGGCGCGGCGCTGCTCCAGCCTTACAGCGATACGCCCGAGACTTCCGGTTACCTCACCGAAAAACCGGAAGAGCTGAAACCGATGTTTGAGGAAGCATTGCGTCGAGGCATTCAGGTCGAGACACACGCAATTGGCGATGGCGCCAATCGGATGATTCTCGATCTTTACGAAGGCGCGTTCAAAGCGGTGCCGCCGAACCAACGGCAAATTCAAGAACCGCGGTGGCGAGTTGAACACGCGCAGATTGTCGATCCGGTAGACATTCCGCGCTTTGCCAAGCTCGGCGTGATTCCGTCGATGCAACCGTCGCACGCGATCAGCGATTTATTTTTTGCCCAAGCGCGGCTTGGGATGGATCGACTCGCCGGCGCCTACGCGTGGCAAAGTTTTCTGAAATCGGGTTCGATCATTTGCGGTGGATCCGATGCACCGGTCGAGCGCGGCGAACCGATGATTGAATTTTACGCGGCAGTCGCGCGCAAAAGTATCAAAGGCGAATCCGCAGAAGGCTGGCATCCCGAGCAGGCGGTTTCGCGCGAGCAGGCGCTGAAGATGTTTACTATCTGGCCCGCTTACGCCGCGTTTGAAGAAAAAGACAAAGGCTCAATCGAAGTTGGCAAGCTCGCCGACTTCACGGTGCTCTCGCAAGACATCATGAAAATTCCCGAGCCCGAAATTTTGAAGACGCGCGCGGAAATGACGATCATCGGCGGCGAGATTGTCTTTCAACGCGCGGACTAAAATGTCATGTCGAGCGAAGTCGAGACATCTCTAAATATTTCCGAGTAACTGCGGGTTGCAAAACTGAAATAGTAAGAGATTCCTCCACTGCGGTCGGAATGACAAAAAAGTAACCCGCAATTCCAATTACCCGCCGAGCACGTAAATCGCAACCAGCGTGAGCAAAAAATACGGAACGAGAATCGCCGCGCCGGCGTACTCCTTCGCCAGGCGTTGACCAAAGAACAGCGCGACGATCGCAACGGCGGAAACGACTGCGCCGTAAAATGCGATCGCGGGATCGTGCACAAAAATCAGTGCGAGAAATCCGATTCCGCTCAATAAACCGGCTGCGACTTCGATGATTGTTAGCGCTGCGAACAAAATCGAAACGGTTCCAGCCAGCGGACTTTTCGCAAAATGACCTTTCAACCATTCCAAGTTCCCTGTTCGGTCTACAATTTTATCGATGCCGGATTGCAAAAACAAAATCGCGAGAAAAGCGGAGACAAGAATCTGGAGCAAGTACAAGGTCGATACGGACATGGGCGCGCATTCTATCACCGCTCACGCATGAAGATCGACAACCGATTTACTGTAACGGGTATTATTGATGACTGAATTGGAATTATCGAATAGGATTCGGATGCGCATGAGAGCGGCGTTCAAATTGAAAACAGTACTTTGTATTTTACCAATCCTTGGGGCGTCGTGGGTCGTGCGCGCGGGAGAACACGAACATCCAGCGCCGGAGAGACTCGGCACGGTGGAATTTCCGGTCTCGTGCTCGGGCGATGTGCAGAAACGTTTCGAACGGGGCGTAGCTCTGTTGCATTCGTTTGCATATTCGGCAGCCGAAAAGGTTTTCAACGAAGTGATTAAAGCCGATCCGAATTGCGCCATGGCGCATTGGGGAATCGCGATGACCTATTTTCATCCACTTTGGCCGCCGCCACTTCCGGAGGAGACGGTAGCCCGCGGGCGCGAAGAAATTGAACGGGCGCGACAGCTCGGCGGGTCCGACCGCGAACGCGAATTTATTGGAGCGTTAAGTTTCATTTACGCTAACGATTCGGTGCCGTACCGCGACCGCGTTAATCGCTATACCGCAGCGATGGGTAAGCTTGCCGAACGGAATCGCGACGATTCCGAGTGCCAGATTTTCTACGCCCTGGCGCTGATCGCGGTGGCGCCCCCGACTGATGCAACTCACGCGAAACAAAAAGAGGCCGTCGCTATCCTCGAGCCATTGTTTAAAAAATATCCGCAGCATCCGGGAATTCCGCATTACCTGATTCACGCTTACGACAACGTTGAAATGGCAAGCCGCGGCGTCGAAGCATCGCGGGTCTACGCACAGATCGCTCCCTCCGCTCCGCACGCTTTGCACATGCCGTCTCACATCTATACCCGATTGGGAATGTGGGAGGAGTCGATCGCTTCCAACACGGCCGCGAGAAAAGCTGCGCACGAGCAAGATGATGTTGGCGAGGAACTTCACGGCATGGATTACCTGATCTATGCAAACCTTCAGCTCGGTCGCGATCAGGAGGCTGCGCAGGTCCTCGCTGACTTGCGGAAAATGACGGACTTGTCGCCGAAGTATTTCAAAGTGGTTTACGCGGCCAGCGCGATGCCGGCGCGTTACGCAATTGAACGCCGAAAATGGAACGAAGCCGCAAAACTTGCGCCGATACCGAATGCTTTGCCGCAGGCCGCGGCGATTACGGCCTGGTCGCGCGCAGTTGGATTTGCTCGCAGCAAACAAGCTGAGCTCGCGCGCGCAGAGACTGCGAGACTAAAGAGCACCTACGAACAGATGCGCGCGGCCGGCGACGAATATTGGGCAACACAAATTCATGTTCAGCTCAATTCCGCCTTGGCTTGGATCAATTACGCCGAAGGACAGAATGACGAAGCGTTAAAGCTCATGCGCGCAGCAGCCGATGAGGAAGACGCCGTGGAAAAGCAACCCGTGACTCCCGGGGCAATCGTTCCCGCGCGTGAACAGCTCGGCGATCTCCTGCTCGAAACCGGAAATACGAAAGAAGCTCAGAAAGAATTTCAAAAGGCATTAAGCATAACCCCAAAACGGCGTGGAGCTCTGCTTGGCGCTGAGCGCGCCGGAAGGTCATAGGCGATATTTGGGCCGCCGACAGCACGGCGCGCCGCCCATCACGAATACAAGTATTCGTCGTGATATTCGCGCTGGGGCGCGAACTGGACGTTTTCGTTTCCGGTCTCAGGGTATTCGAAAATTTTGCCTTCGTAATTGCGGATCACGATCTTTTCGTTGTCGTGATAGAGGACGTAGCCGGGATTGATCGGCACTTTGCCGCCGCCGCCGGGCGCGTCGATCACGTATTGTGGAACAGCGTAACCGGTGGTGTGGCCGCGTAATCCTTCGATGATTTCGATTCCTTTCGCGACCGACGTGCGCAAGTGCGACGAGCCGTTAATCAAGTCGCACTGATAAATGTAATACGGACGCACACGGCAAATGAGCAGTTTGTGCACGAGCGTTTTCATCGTTTCGAGATCGTCGTTCACGCCCGCGAGGAGCACGCTCTGATTGCCGAGCGGAATTCCGGCGTTGGCCAATCGTTCGAGGGCTTCTTTGACTTCAATCGTGAGCTCGCGCGGATGATTCACGTGGACGCTCATCCAGAGCGGATGATGTTTGGCCAAAATCGCGCATAGCTCGGGCGTGATCCGTTGGGGCAGGAAAATCGGAACACGCGTGCCGATGCGAAGAAACTCGATGTGCTTGATCGCACGTAGTCGTGATAGCAACTTGTCGATCTTGTCGTCGCTGAAGATCAAAGCGTCGCCACCGGAAAGAAGCACGTCGCGCACTTCGGTGTGTTGTTCGAGGTAACGAAACGCTTCTTCGAAGTCGGTGTGCAATTCCTGTTCGCCAACGCCGCTGACCACGCGACTGCGGGTGCAATATCGGCAGTAAGCCGCGCAACGATCGGTTACCAAAAATAAAACTCGGTCGGGATAACGATGCACCAATCCTGGCACCGGCATGTGCGAATCTTCGCCGCACGGATCGGCCATATCGTAAGAGGAGGACCAGGTCTCTTCGACCCGCGGAATGACCTGACGCCGGATCGGATCGCCCGGATTCTTCTCCCGCGGGATCAGGTTGAAAAAATGCGGGGTGACCGCGAGGGCGAGTTTGTCGCCGGAAAGAAGGACGCCACTGCGTTCTTCGTCGCTAAGGTCGATATACTGCGCGAGCTGAGCCAGGGAAGTGACCCGGTTCTTGAGCTGCCATTTCCAATCGTTCCAAAGTTCGGGCGCCATCCCACCGTCGCGGGACCAATAGCCCGGCGCATGTGACACGAACTCTTTTCCATCACCATTCCGAGAAGCTTGCATTTTAGTAAGGACGAAAACGCTAAGACCGCTCGGATTTGTGTCAACGCGCGCACTGGAAAGTGCGCCCCGCACCCGAATTTTGGATGCAAACCCTCCTACTGCACGCTCACGAGGGTGCCGATCGGAATTTCCGCAAAGAGTTTTCTTGCGGTTTCGCCGGGCAAACGAATGCAGCCGTGCGAGGCCGGATAATTTGGCACTACGCCCTCGTGCATCCCGAAATCAAGACAGCTCAGTCGCATGAAGTAGGGCATATCGACATGATAAATGGTCGAACGATGATTGCGTTCTTTGTCAGTGATGACGAAATAGCCACGCTTGGTGGAATAGCCGTCACGACCGGTGGAACAGGTCGAATTCAAGACCGGCACGCCATCTTTGATCAACGCCATGTGTTGGGAAGCGAGCGAAATTTCTATACGGAGGTGATCGGGAGGCGGTCCGCTGCCGAGAAGAATTTGCGCCGGCTGCCAATGACCAAGCTCGGCCGCAAAGTAAAGCGCGACCATCTTGTAGCGGCCGGTGGCGCGATTGCGGTCAGCGCCTGCTTGCAACAGCGCGCGGACATAATCGGTGCGGCCGAGTCCGGCCGCGAGCATCAGGCAGGTAACATCCCGGTCGTCCTCGATGTAATTGCGAAACGACTTCAACGGAAGCGCGTCGAGAAATTCCTTGTCGTATTTTGGCGGCAATGTCGTGTTCGCATCCGCGCCGCAGTCGATCAAAGTCGTAAACAGAGGCGCGTTATCAGTGGCAATCGCGTAGGCGAGGAGCGGAACGCGTTTTCCCTCGGGCGTAGGCGGAGGAATGTGTTTTGAAATCAGCAGGCGCACCGAATCGCGATCCCCTGCGCGCAGACAATGATCCAAAGCGCGCAAAGCGCCCGAAGTCCATTGTTCGAGCCGCGGCAGCCGCGAAAGAATTTCCTGGGCAATTTTTGTGTTAGCGCTCCCGAGGGCGAGCGTCAGCAGCTCACTGCTATCGCCATAGGCTAATTCGAGGTTTGGCGTCAGGCCCAAGAGAAGATCGACTATTTCGATTTTCTGAGCGGCAACCGCATAATAAAGCGCCGAATGACCCGCACGGTCTCGGGCAGCAATGTCAGTGACACGTCCAGCCATAGCCCGAACCAACTCCAAGTCGCCATGCATTGCCGCAACCATTAACGGCGTTACTCCCGCATTGTCCGCCAGATCGGCGCTGGCGCCGGCATCCAGCAGTCTCCGCGCGACGATCGGATCCTCGCGCAAGACCGCAGTGAAAAGCAAAGAGCGATCATTCGCTCCGCGGGCGTTGGGATCGTGACGCTGGCGAAAGTAGCGATCGATCAATGAAGTTTGCTGCGTCTCCATCGCGCGAACGAATTCGACGGCGGAGATGGGCTTGGGGGACTGGCGTTCAGAGGCAAGCCATGCAGCGGCAAGCACAAAAAGGACGGCCAAAATGCCGACCGAAACCCGATTCAAGTTCAATGAACGCATATCCGGAGAGAGACCGACCGATAGTATACCATTAGTCAAGTTGCGTGCCGCTGCAATTCCCATGCCCGGCCAACCCAGTGGACTGGCGGTGTTGAACGTTGCATGTTCGATGCTGTCCAACTTCGAACCGATGCGTTTAATCTCAGTTTCGTTTCTTATCGTAGCGCTAAACACGGTGCCGATTCTGGCCGCGACGCCGGAGCTCGCACCGACGCCGACAATTCCGGCGGCCGCCGCCGAGCAGGGCAAAGATGTCGTCCACCAGTTGAACAACGCTTTCGCCAAAGTGTTCGAGACGGTCGCGCCAAGCGTGGTTATCATCGAGATCTCAAAAAAGAACGATAGCGAAACCTCAGCGTTCGAAGATTTGTTCTTTCAAGGTCCGCCGGATGAGAACAATCCGCGCCGGAACCAAAGAAGTCCTCAGCCGAGCCAAAGCGAAGGCTCCGGATTCATCGTCCGGCCGGATGGTTACATCTTTACCAACTTCCACGTGGTCGAGGCCGCCGATAAAATCGACGTGAAACTGAAAGACGGCCGCGAATTTTCGGGGAAGGTGGTCGGCACCGACGAGAAAACGGACATCGCCGTTATTAAAATCGACGCCAAGGATTTGCCGATCGTGCAATTGGGCGACAGCGACGCGGTTCGGGTCGGGCAATTCGCCTTCGCGATCGGCGCGCCGTTCAAGCTCGATTACACGTTCACCTACGGGGTGGTCAGCGGCAAAGGCCGAAACAAATTGCTCACGACCGGCGGCTATTCGATCTCGGATTACTTGCAAACTGACGCCTCGATCAATCCCGGCAATAGCGGCGGTCCGCTCTGCGATATCGACGGAAAAGTGATCGGGATGAACACGCTGATTAACGGGATCAATCGCGGCCTGGGCTTTGCCATCCCGAGTAACATGGCCAAAGAAATCGGCGACGAGCTGATCGCCGGACGCAAGATCATGCGCCCGTGGCTCGGGATTCGAATCGAAACGCTCGGCGATGATCCTTCAATTCGCGATCTGTTCAAGGGGATCGACAAAGGCGTGGTCGTGCGGACGATCGAAGCTGACGCACCCGCTTACAAAAGCGATTTGCGGCCGTTCGACGTCATTACTCAGGTCGATGCCAACTCCGTGACCACGGACTCGCAGCTGCAGCATGAGATTCTGAAAAAGAAAATCGGCCAAAAAGTTGAACTAACGGTCTGGCGAAAAGGCCAAACGCTCAAGGTCCCGGTCACGACCGGCGAATTGCCGAATGAAATTTCACGTGCCTCCAACGAGCCCGCGCGTCCGCCACAAAACCGAGAAGAAGAAGTCGGAAAATTTGGTCTACAGGTCCAGGAGTTGAGCAAAGAAATGGCGCAACGCTTCAAACTCGGCGTTCAACGCGGCGTGATTGTGACCGACGTGACCGAGAACAGTCTCGCCGCGCAACAAGGAATCGAGCGCGAAGATGTAATCACCGAAGTGGATGGCGAACCGGTGACCGATGTAAAAACATTTCGCGACGCCTTAAACAAGGCCGATCCCAAACGCGGCGTGTTACTCTACCTCGATCGCAAGGGCAGCAAAACCTTTGCGGTGCTAAAAGCCGGCGGCGGCGAACCCCCGGACGACCGCTAGGATTTGCGGCTGCCGATTGCGACCAGCACGATCCCGCCGACGAGACAGATGCCGCTTACGACCGGCGGAAAACTGATCCCATGACCTTCGGTATGCTTGATCTCGATCGGCCCTAGTTGCGCGTCTTTCTTTTCCTCTCTCCAACCCAGGCCGCCGTAGGCGAAACCGACAATGCCGACGATGATAAGAATGATGCCGATTATTCCAGCCGGTTTCACAGCGCGGATGCTACAGCGGTCTGCGACCGGTGATCAATTGGATAATGAGAACGACCAGCGCGATCACGAGCAAGAGATGAATGTAAGCGCCGAGAACGTGGAACCCGACAAAACCAAGAAGCCAGAGAATTAGCAGAATAACAAAGATGGTCCAAAGCATAAAAAAAACCTTTCGTTTGAGGTTGTTAATTATGGTTCGTTTCGTCACTGGCAGCTGCGCTTACCGAAAATCGCGCGGCGGCCCGATCTCTTAATGGCCGGATTTCTTTAAGACGGCACGCAAATCCCAGCCACTCTCCTCGAGCCGCGTTCGCGCCGAATCATAGTCGCACTCCGTTAGCTCGGCCACCATCCGCGTCGCCCGATCGCGTAATTTCGTGCTGGAAGTGTTCAAATCGATCATCAGATTTCCGCGGACTTTGCCGAGAGCTACCATCGCCCCGGTACTGATGATGTTGAGCGCGATTTTGGTGGCTGTTCCCGCCTTCAATCGCGTTGAGCCGGTCAGAATTTCGGGACCGACTGCGAGATCAATCACAAGATCGACAACTACCTTTTGCTCGCGAGCAGGGTTGCAGCTGAGCAAAACCGTCTTCGCGCCTAACGACTTCGCGCGCTCGAGCGCGCCTAAAACAAAAGGGGTCCGACCGCTGGCCGTGATTCCAATGACAACATCGACATCTTTGATGCCGCGGCGATCGATCGCAAGCGCGCCGTTGCTCCCCTCGTCTTCCGCTCCTTCCACACTCCGCTGCAACGCGCTCGCGCCGCCGGCAATGATGCCTTGGACGAGTTCGGGCGATGCCCCGAAGGTTGGCGGGATTTCGCTGGCGTCGAGCACACCGAGTCGTCCGCTGCTGCCTGCGCCGATGTAAAATAGCCGGCCACCTTTGCGGAGCGACTCAGCAACGAGCTCGATCGCGCGCGCCAGATCGGCATTCGCCGCGCGCAACGCTTCTCCGACAAATCTTTCTTCGTCGACGAAAAGTTTCACCAACTCCTGCGCGCTCATCTTCTCGAGATTTTCGGAGCGCGGATTGCGTTGCTCGGTCAACGCCGCCGCCAGGTCCTCGATCTTGTCCGGAGGAGGCTCGGTTCGAATCTCGGGCCAGCTCTGCATTTCCGCCGCCAGCCAGGCCGCGCCAAATTCCGGGGCTCGCTCGGAATTCGCCACCCGCGCATCGGGCAGCGTTTTTTTCAATCGCCGCCGAAACGCATGGTTATAGATCGAGTCTCGCTGAAAGAGCCCGCCGAGCAAAACTAGTTTCGGCGCGAGCGCATGCAGCCTGGTCGCGACGGCTTCGGTGTATTCGCAAAGAACGCGCGCGCCTTCTTCGATGATTTCCATGACGCGCGAATCTCCACTGGCAGCCGCTTCAAACACGACCGGCGTCAGCATCGCGACTTCCATTTTGTCGGCGGTCTGGGCCCAGCGCACGAGCTCATCGAGATTGTTCAGCGACAACGCGCGCAAAATCTTCGTGGTAAACTGGACTTCGCCACGGTGCAGATCGTATTCGCGCAGAATCAAGCGGAGCGCCTGCAAGCTGAGAAAATAACCGCCACCGGCGTCGCCCAGAATGTGCCCCCAACCACCGGCATTTTCGATCCGCTTGTCCCGACGACCAGTAATGGACGAGCCGCTTCCGGCGTTCACAACAATTCCATCGCCGTGACCAAGGGCCGCAGCTAAACCGGAATCGCGGTCGCTCCCGACCACAATTTTCGCCTTCGGCCAAATCTCAGCGCAGAGTCGGGTGAGCGATTGTCGATCTTCTTCCGTCCCGCAGCCCGCCAGAAAAATGCCGGCGACGGTAATTTCTTTCGGCAATTCGCTAAGAATCGCGCGCAATTCCCCGGGCGTGGCGAGGCGGAAGTTCGCCGGCGGGAGTTTTCCCTGGTCCAAAACGCTTAGCTCATTGCCGGCGCGCTCGACCAAAACCCAAGACGTCTTGGTCCCGCCGCCCTCGACGCCAAGGATTTTTTCGCCGCCGTTCATTGTCGATCGTTGCCCTGTTTGTATCATGCTTCATGGCCAAAGACGAGGCTCAAGCGGCGAAGCGGATCGCCCAGCTCCGGAACGAGATTAAGGAGCACGACCGCCGCTATTACGAGGAAGCTGCGCCAACGCTCAGCGACCGCGAATACGACCGGCTTTATAAGGAGCTGGTCGATCTGGAGGCGAAATTTCCCGATCTCGTGACTCCGGACTCGCCAACTCAGCGGGTTAGCGGCAGGCCGCTCCAAGCCTTCGCGCAAATTCAGCACCGGGTTCCGATGCTTAGCCTGGACAACACTTATTCCGAAGATGAGGTCGCAAATTTCTACAAACGGATCACGCGGCTTTTGCCGGACGAAAAAGTCCCGGTTGTGATCGAACCGAAAGTCGACGGCGTGGCAGTGTCGGTGATGTATGAAAATGGCCGGCTCAAATATGCCGCCACTCGCGGCGACGGTTTGGTCGGCGACGACATTACCCAAAACATCAAAACGATCCGGTCGGTGCCGCAGCAACTGCGCGGCTCCGCACCAAAGGTTTTCGAAGCGCGCGGAGAAGCCTATCTCGACAAAGATGGCTTCAAGAAGTTGAACAAAGAACGAGAAGCCGCGGGATTACCGCTGTTCGCGAATCCGCGCAACGCCGCCGCCGGCTCCCTCAAGCATCTTGATCCGAAGGTTGCCGCGCAGCGGCCGCTTGGAATGGTTTTTTACGGAACCGGCGCGACTGAAGGCGCAGATGTCGATCTTCATTCCAAAATTTTCCCTTTGTTCAAGAAACTGGGACTGCCGACACACGAGGATTGGTGGTTAGCTGATTCGGTCGAGAAAATTCTGAACGCGATCCGCGATCTCGACGAGATTAGACATGACTTTCCATATGAAACCGACGGTGCGGTAATCAAAGTGGACGCGCTCGAGCAACGTGAGCGGCTCGGATTCACCGCCAAATCACCCCGCTGGGCGATCGCTTACAAATACGCGGCCGAGCGAGTCGAAACGAAGTTGCTCGACATCAAAGTTCAAGTAGGACGGACGGGAATTCTGACGCCGGTGGCCGTGCTCGAACCGGTGCTGGTCAGCGGCAGCATGGTCTCGCGCGCGACGTTGCACAACGAGGATGAGATCAAGCGCAAAGACATTCGCATCGGCGACACCGTCGTGATTGAAAAAGCCGGCGAAGTCATTCCGGCCGTCGTCGAAGTTGTAAAATCGAAACGGCCGCGGAACGCGAAGCCTTTTGACTTTCTCAAACACATTCACGGCAAATGTCCCGTTTGTGGCGGGCCGGTAAAGCGCGATCCGCAATTTGTGGCCTGGCGTTGCGAAAATTTGCAATGCCCCGCGCAGACCACACGGCGCGTGGAGTTTTTCGCGGCTCGCGGCGCACTCGATATTGAAAGCGTCGGCGGAATCGTTGCCGATAAACTGGTCGAGCGCGGACTGGTGCGCGAACCGCTTGATCTATTCGAGCTGAAGGTTGAGCAACTTGGCAAGTTGAACCTCGGCACTGAGGAAAATCCCCGCATCTTCGGCGAGAAGAACGCTACCAAAGCGATCCAAGCGATTGAACGCGCGAGAACTTTCCCGCTCTCACGCTGGCTTTATGCGCTCGCGATTCCAGACGTCGGCAAAACGACGGCAGCGGACCTCGCGCGTTTCCATCAAACGATCGAGGACGTAGCGAGTTCTAAACTTCTCCGCAACGTCCTCGCTTATCACAAAACCAAAGGCGACAAGGAGGCGACTAAGGAAATCGCCGAACGATTGATCAGATCCAGTTTCGCCCAGCCATCGAAAAGCAAGATCGACAAGAACGCGGGAATTGTCACCGAAGTCGGGCCAGTGGTTGCGAAAAGTGTGCTCGATTTCTTTGCATCGGCGGCCGGCAAAAAAATGCTTCAGCGGATGAGACAACTAGGAATTCGTCCCAAAAGCGAAAAGGTTTCCGCAAAAAAAATGGCCGAGTTGCCATTGGCCGGAAAAACTTTTGTCCTCACCGGCACGTTGCCGTCAATGACCCGCGAAGAGGCGTCGGCGAAAATTGAGGCGCTCGGGGGCCATGTCAGTGGCAGCGTCAGTAAAAAAACTGATTACGTTCTCGCCGGCACAGAAGCGGGCAGCAAACTCGAAAAAGCGAAGGACCTGGGCGTCCGCGTTATCGACGAACCGCAGTTCCGGAAAATGGTCTAACTACGGCGTTCGTTCCGGCACGGACTGCAGATTGAGCGGGATAGCGCGGTTCGAGAGTGGTGGCGCGGCAATCAAACCCCCCGGTGGCATACCTGGCAAGCGCGGCAAATCCCTGGTCACAGGATGAAAGTCGGCCTGCACATTAAAAGTCAGTTTTTCATTGCCGCGCATCACCGTGATCGGCACGACATCGCCGGCGGTCAAAAAGAATGACGCGTCGAGAATATCTTCCGGCTCGTGCACTGTCGTCCGACCAATTTGGAGAACGACGTCGCCTGATTTCATTCCTGATTCCGCGGCCGGCGTGTCTTTCATGATGTCTTTTGTGACTGCACGTGAGCCTTCAACCGGCGTAGTCGCCTCTGTCACGTTGGCGCCGATCCAGCCATGTCTCGCTTCGCCAAAGCGCACGAAATCGCTCCGAATTTTTTCCGCCGCCTCAATCGGCAACGCGTAACAGGAATTATTTTCGAACGTGTAGAGCAGAATTCCGACGACTTCGCCTTTCAAATTCAGAAGTGGAGCGCCGCCCTCACCGCGCTGCGGCGGCAAATTCACTCGCAGGTGTTTGGTCGGAAAATATCCGCCGAAACATTTGCGGTCGAAACCGGCGATCATGCCAAAGCTTGGGGTCTCAGCCAGATCGAGCGGATAACCAATCGCAACGACCGGAGTAGCGATCTCAAGCTGATCGGAGTTGCCGATTGGCAGCGCCGGACTGGCCAGATCCACTTTCAACATCGCGATACCGCTTCGAAGATCAGCCAGCAACTGACGCGCTGGATATTTTTTTCCTTTGAACTCAACGGTGACGTTCTCAGCTTCGCCCCCGACCGAATAGGCCGTGTAAAGCGTGCCGGTCGGATCGACAAAGAAGCCGGTGCCGGAGAGCTCGCCGTGTTGATCAGTTGCCTCGATTTTGACTACAGCTTTGGCGCAGCGCCCGAAAACATCTTTGACTTCGCGGCTAAGCGACGTGGCGGATTCCGGTGTTTGCTGCGCCGAAAGCGAAGCGGCCGCGGCGAGAAACGCGAGTCTTGCCAGCAAGCGAAACCCCTGGCCCGAGCTAGAACTTGAAAGTCGTCTCATAACTCACAGGCACGCTGTCGAGCACATAGCGAGGCGTACCGCTCCGGTGAGTTTGGGCGCTTTCCTTAATATTGCGAAGCGACCGCGTGTTAAAGACCCGTGTCGACACGGGCGATGCCAGAGTCCATTCCGGTTCAGAGCTGGCAGGTACGACCAACGCTGGGCGATCTTTGGCGGCAACGGTGGCCGGCTGTGGCGCCTGGTAAATCCGCAGAGAAATAGCTGCCGCGCACACGAGCACGGCGGTGACCGCGGCTGGATAAGAAGTGAGAGTTGAAAGGTTGAAGGAGAGTGCAAAATCGCGGGCCCGATCGAGGCAGATTCGCCAAAGCGGTTGCCGCAATAGTTCGTCGCGCTGACGACGATGAAATTCGTGCAAGAAATTTTCGAAATAATCGGGCGACGGTTGTTCGTAACGTTTGAGGCGAAGCAGCTTCGTTATTTCGTTGTCGTTAAACTCGTCCATGGGCGCTGATCAGGTGACCGGATTTTTTCGAAACTCGTCTAGATAATTTTGCAGTTGCCGGTTGGCATAGAAAAGCCTGGAGCGTACTGTGCCTTCTGAAACACGCAAGATTTTACTGATTTCCGCGTGGGGCATCCCCTGAATATGGAACATCGTGACCACTGCTCTGTGTTCATCAGACAATTTCATCATCGCCTCGTTCAACCTTTTTTGGAGCTCGGACAGGTCAGCTTCCCGCACCGGAGTGGTGGAGGCGGTCGCCTCGAGGAATTCCTTGTCGTTCTGAATGCTGGCATCGACATCATCCAGGCTGAGCTGGAAGCGGCGGCCACGTTTTTTGAGAAAATTCAGCGTCATGTTCACCGCGATCGAATGGATCCAGGTGTAAAAGGACGACTTCCCCCGGAAGCCGCGGATCGCCTTGTAAGCCTTGGAAAAAATGTCCTGCAACAGGTCGTTCGTGTCCTCATGGTTCGAGGTCATGTTGTAAACCAGCCCGTACAGACGCGGCGTGTATTTCACCACCAGCTGATCGAAGGCGCTCGCGTCGCCTTCCTGCGTGCGCGCCACCAATTGCTGGTCTTCGTCCTTCCGAGGCTCGTCCATCGCGTTTCTTTTAGACTTAACACCGGCATCCGGCCCGGACGACAACAAATCGGTCAGGCGTCGAGCCGGTGGTAACGCGATCGCGGGATTCATCTTCTTCAAATCGCGCGGGATCAATCGCGCCGGTCCCGCATCGACATCAACCAAAGCAGGTTGCCGAGCGCGGCGATAAAGGCCGCGACGTAGGTCAGCGCAGCGGCATTGAGCACGTTGTTTACACCGGCCACTTCTTCCCCTGGCTGCACAATGTGCATTTGTTGCAGAATAATTTTCGCCCGCCGCGAGGCGTCAAATTCCACCGGGAGCGTGATTAACTGGAAAATGGCGAGGACGAGGTAGCAATAGATTCCGAGCGTGATCAGGCCCGCGATGCGGAACCAAAAACCGCCAATAATGATGAATGGCAACATCTGCGAAGCAACCATCGTCACCGGCACAATCGCCATCCGAGCCTTCAACGGCGCGTACGCTTTTGCGTGTTGAATCGCGTGTCCGGTCTCGTGGGCTGCAATCCCGAGAGCAGCTACCGAGGGCGTGTTATAAACATTGCTCGAAAGACAAAGCTTCTTGTTCGCCGGATCGTAATGGTCCCCCAGGAAATCGTTTGTCTCCACCACATCGACATCGTGGATTTGGGCGGCCTGCAAAATCTCGCGCGCGCATTCCGCGCCGGTGATGTTCGAGCTCACCCGGACTTTGCCCCAGCGATTGAACGCTCCGGTGACGCGAATTTGCGCCCAGATTCCAAGAATCGCCGGCACGATCAGGTAGAGAAAGAAATGATGACCGCCAAAGCCGATTGGATAGAACATGCCTGTGGTAATCTAGTTGCCTAAATTAGACGCTCAAGCGTGCAAGGCGTTCATTTGGTGGGGCGAGCAGTCCCTCGACGCTAAATAATGGCTGCGAAGCCGCAAACCATAACATCGCCCGCGGAGCGGCCGATCCACCTTCAGATCTCGAGATGCTTGGGAAATCGCGAGAGAATTTTGCAGCCCGTCGTCGTCACCACCACCACGTCTTCATGCCGGACGCCGCCGAGCCCCGGATAGTAAAGTCCCGGCTCAACCGTGAGCACTTGTCGATCTTTCAGCGTCACTTTCTGAAGCCGCGGATATTCATGAATCTCCAGCCCCAGACCGTGGCCGGTGCCATGGAAAAATCCAACGTTCTTGCCTTTGCGGACTTCGGTCGGATATCCGCGCTTCTTGAATAGCGCTTGGATAGCTTTGTGAATTTTCATTCCGTCGACCCCGGCTCTGATTTCGCGAAGCGCGAGTTCCTGCCCTTCTTTCACTGTCTCCCAAAGTTTTCGCTGTGCATCGCTGGCGCGTCCGCGCACAACAGTCCGCGTCATATCGCCCCAATAACCGGTCTTCGCGTCGCGCGGGAAAATATCTAAGATGATTAACGAGTTCGCATAAAGCGGACCGAAGCCGCGCTCATGCGGATCGCATGCTTGATCGCCTCCGGCCACAATCGTGTTCGTCGGCGTGCCGCCGGCGCGCAACATCGCGGAATCGATTTCCGCGCGCAGCATTTCAGAGGTGAGCGTTTTGCCCGACCAGCGCAATTTCTTTCCGGCCGGTTTCGAGGCCTTCAAAACTTCCATCGCGCGGGCCAGACCCGTTTCGGTAATTCGCAACGCGCGACCAATGAGCTTCAGCTCCTCATCCGTTTTAGCTTCGCGTTCCGGCCAAAAGAGCCCGTTGGTCGTGGCAAGATCGACATCGTCCCTCGCGAGCGCGCGGGCGAAGCCGAGCTGAAAATTCGCCGGAACCAGTGCGCTTTTTACGCCGCGTTTGCTCAGAAAATGCGCGAGCACTTTCTCATAAGGCGGCGCTTGTTTCGCTTTACCCTGCACTTCCCGCTCGAGTTGATTGAACGAAACAAACTCGTCGACCTTTGCCGTCCTGCGACCACGATCCATCTCCAGATCACTCAAAACGATTGTGCGCTTCCCGTTTTGCTCGAGAAAAATGAATGGATCGCCAGCCCAAAACTTGGTGGCGTAAAGCATGTCGGCATCGATGTCGCTCGCCGCAACGATCAGTCGTGTACCATTTTCAGTTCTTTTCATGATCTTGTGAATTGTAGGGCAACCGCATCGGTTGCCAAATAAAGATCAGTCAAAATACCGCCAGTCCGGCTCGGACTTAGGTTCGCCGGACTTCGAGTTGGCGGCGCAGGATCCAGAAGAGCAATCCGAGCATGCCGAATGTCGAGCCAATCAACACGAGCGTGTTGAAGACAAAGACGCTGATCTTCACCCCGAGGCGTTTCTCTGCGCCGAAGAAAACATTCGGCCGGCTCCCGCGGCGATAATCGCTCTGCTCCATTTCCGCGTTTGAAATGAGATCGGAAACCTTCTGGTTCACATAAATCTGTTCCGCCGTGACCGCGCCTTTCGCCTGTTTGAACGCGCCCGGGTCAAAGGATCGCTTTCGATCAAGCACCTGATCGACCTGCTTGAGATAATGATCGAGCTCGTCGGCCGATGTCGCTTCGAGGCCGGACAAAACCGCGAGCACTTCCTTCAACTCGTCGAGTCGCTTTCCTTCGGCGGGATCTTGTCGATGTTTCCCGACAATGGAATCGATCTCGCGTTGAGCGCGCTCCTGCCGGGAGGTGAGCGGATTCAATTTCGCCTGGGCCACAATCATTTCCTCGTAGGACCAGCGCATCGGAATGAACTGGCACACGAACGGCACCTGCAATTTGCTCTCCATTTTTTTGCCGCGGTCTTTGGTCGGATGTTCGTGGAACCAGCGGGTCAGCGAGTAAACCAGGCTGAGATTGCGGTTCATGTCTTCATACTTAATCAGGGCACCGCTCATCAGAATCTGCGGAATCAAAACCAACGGCACGATGTTGGCCGCGGTCTTGGCGTCGGAAACCAGCGATGAAACGAGTAGACCAAGCGCGAGACTCCCGACCGCGGTCATGAACATCAGGGCGAGGTGCGTCCAAAACATTCCCCGGATCTCAAGAACGTAATTGCCGATCAGGACGAAGAGGACGCACTGGATCAGGGCGAAGACCGACAACGACGACATCTTCGCGAAGATGTAATACGGCAATCGGACATCCAGATTGCGCTCGCGTTGCAGCACTGGCCGGTCGCGAATGATGTCGTCGGCGCTGTTGGTCAGCGACAGAAACATCACTACCAGCAATCCCAGAAACAAATAGGTCGGGATGTGGAAAGCCGATGCGAAATCGTATTTCCCACTTTCCGAATAACGCAGCAGCGTGCCAATCAACAGAGCGAGAACGGGCGCGGCACAGGTTGTGATCCAAATGTTGGCGCGGTTGCGCAGCTTGCTGATGAAGGAGCGTCGCAGGAGCGCACGGAACTGGGTCCACTCGTCGTGCCAACGAATCGGCAGTCGTTTTTTCCTTTGGGGCGGTGCCGAGGGCAACTGGGGCACCTGTTCGCGGCGCAGCGACACCTGTTTGACGTCCTGGATCAGGCGAAACGCTTCATACTTATCGCGCCAGAATTCCGGCGAGTAACGCCGCGCCGCCACCAACTGCCCGCGACTATTCTCCTCATAGATAATATCACCGCTCAAATCGCGCAGCGGCGTTTCGAGCACATCGAAGATGAATTCCGGTCGCGTTGTCCCGCACGAAGGACAGGCCCCGAGGTCCGCCCCGAACTGATGCTGATGCTCGGCCTCGGCAAAATAGCGAAGCATTTCGGTTGGCGTCCCAAAAAAGACGAGCCGGCCGCCTTTATCGAGAAGGATCGCCTTATGAAACAACTGAAACAGTTTGGAGCTCGGCTGGTGAATGGTGACGATGATGATTTTGTTGTGCGCCATCGAGCGAATGATCTCGATCACGTGCTCGGAATCTTTCGACGAAAGTCCCGAAGTCGGCTCGTCGAAGAGATAAACGTCCGACATTCCGATCATGTCGAGCCCGATGTTGAGCCGTTTCCGTTCGCCGCCGCTCAACGTTTTCTTGATCGCGGCGCCGACAACGGCGTCCCGGCGTTCGCCCAATCCGAGTTCGACCAGTTTCGCTTCCAGTCGCCGCATTCGATCGCGCCGTGAAAGATGCGGCGAACGAATCGCGGCCGCGAATTGCAGATTCTCGCCGATGGTCAAATGCTCGTCGAACGCGTCTTCCTGTGGAATGTAGCTGACGTATTTTTTGAGCTCGTCCAGATTTGGATAGAGGGAACGGCCATTCAAGAAGATCTGGCCGCTGGTGGGCTGAAGTTGCCCGGCGAGCACTCTGAGCAGCGTGCTTTTGCCCGAGCCGCTCGCGCCCATCACGCAAACCAGCTCGCCCCGTGTCAGCGCGAATGAGATTCCCTCCAGGCCGGTGTCGCCACCGCCGAAACGGTGGGTCACCTCACTCACCTCCAGGGTCCGAATGATGTTTCGCTCTTCCTCGATGATGCGCTCGGAAAAGTTGCAACGCAGAAATTGCCCGACATCGATCCGGATCGTGTCGCAATCTTTCAAGGGGTATGTCGATCTTACCGCCACATCGCCGACCAGGATCGGACGATCCGCCTCAATGACTTCCAATTGGCCGACGCGCTGGTCGTAATCGCAGAAAATTTTCAGCAATACGTCGCCGCTTGTTCCCGGTGAAAGCAAAATGTCGTCGGGCTGCAGTTTGCTCGGATCGTTCGACACCAGATATTCCGATTTCGACGCTTTGAGTTGAAACCGGCCCCCGAACGCGCGAGCTCGCCGGCGCAGATCGCTCAAATCCATCTCACTGTCGTTGTGGAAGAGAATTTTGTCGTCCAGGCTCGCCTCCACCTGGGCACCGGACTTGAGTTTCACGCCGTTCAGCACCGCATCGACGTCCCGCAACGCTTTTACCCTCACCTTTAATCCGAACGCAATCTCGAGCGCGCTTTCGCGCGTCCGCGCGCGCTCCAGACCGACTTCGTCCGCGTCCTTGTTCACCCGCACAAAAATTTGCGGAACGGAAACGTTTTTCTTGGCGTTGAAATACTGGGCCAGCTCCTGGTAGGTCAGCACATGATCACCGATCAGGATCCGCTGCCCCGGATAAATTCGGCAAAATCCGCCCCGCACCAACGGCCGGCCGCGCACCGAAACATTTTGGCTGCTGTAATTCTTCAGCAGAATCAGATCGGAATAGCGAAACGCCATCAATCGATCGCTCTCTACCAGATTTTTCATTCGCACGTCCGCTTTGCCGTTACTAGCGAACGAGAGTGATTCCAAAGGCGACGCGCCGCGTTGATAGATCGACGGGTCGGCGTCTTCCGAAGCGTTTAGTTGATAAACGATATCGATCGCTTGGGCGGCCATGCCGAGCTGCGACATGAACGAATAAAAGGCGACGACCTGTTCCTGTTTCAGTCCGGCTTGCGAAATGAGATCGTAAAGTTGGACGCCGAGCATGATCTTGCGCTCGGTCGTCAATTGCGCGCTCAGCTTTTGCGCCATCGCCGCCAGATCTTGCTGCTCGTAAAGGGCCTGCCGGAAAAGTTGACGCAACTCAGAATAAACGGCTTCCGGATAATCGTATCGCAAAAAACCAAGGCTCGAGTCTATTTCCTCTTCCAGCAGCACGCCGTCGGCTTTCGAAAAACTGGCCAGCACCTGGATAAGCACCGGAAGCAGGTTTGGACCTTCCGAAACGCTGCGCGGTTTGCGTAAGGCGCGCCGCATCAAGCGCCGCCCCTGCCGCCGGACGCGATACGCCAACGGCGTCACCTTTTGGACCGCGCGGTCAAGTTTTTCCGCAACCGTTGAAACCAATTGAGTCATTTGCCGAATTGAAAATGAAATTTTACAGGAATCGCGTCACTAAGCAATGGAACTGGAGTTTTCGACGATGTCGATCTTATGCACGATGAAATTCCTCTATGTGCTCTTACCCTCACCTCAATCCTCTCCCTGGCAGGGAGAAGAAGTCGCGAAGCGGCAGCTGCGGGTTGCGTCACTCGTCATTTTCAATAAGTGCCCGTCCGGCCCGGACCCTGCTTTTTTGCAATGCCACATCTTCATGGTAGCCTCTGTCTTCGCGAGTAATCGCACCCCTTATGCCACAATCCGATCGTAACTCCCAACGCGAGAATAAGCCCCGCGGCAACGAGCCGAGCTTCAACTGGCGCGGCGTCATCCTGATCGCGGTCGCCTTCGGCTTTTTTGCCCTGGCGATGCTCTTCTGGCGCGGGAATTATCCGCAACTCGAGGATGTTCCCTACAACCGCTTCCTCGAGCTGCTCGAGAACAAGCAAATCGTGAACGACAAAAATGCGCCGCTCACCTTGTTCGTCGAGGAAGGCCAGCCCACCCAGCAGTTGCGCGGCAAATATATCAAGCAGGGCGCCGGCGGCGCGCAAAACATGGAGGTGCCGTTCCGCACCGTCATTTATCTCAATTTCACCAGCAATTTGCAGGACAAACTCACCGCCGCCGGAATTCAACCTTCCATTCGTTCCGAATCGCATCCCTTTGGACAGGCATTGCTGAGCTTCGGCCCAGTTCTGTTCCTGCTCGCGCTGCTCTATTTTCTTTTCCGCCAGCAAATCCGCATGGCCGGCAAAGGCGCGCTCAATTTCGGCAAATCGAAGGCCCGCATGCTCGCGCGTGACAAAAACAAGATCACGTTCAAGGACGTCGCCGGCGTCGAGGAAGCGAAGGACGAAGTGCAGGAGCTGGTCGAGTTTCTGCGCGACCCGAAAAAATTTCAGAAACTCGGCGGTCGAATTCCGAAGGGCGTACTAATGGTCGGCCCTCCGGGCACCGGTAAAACTTTGCTCGCGCGCGCCATCGCCGGTGAAGCCGATGTTCCATTCTTTTCCATCAGCGGCTCCGATTTCGTGGAAATGTTTGTCGGGGTCGGCGCGAGCCGAGTCCGCGACATGTTCGAGCAAGGCAAGAAATCCGCGCCCTGTATCATTTTTATCGACGAAATCGACGCAGTCGGCCGCCATCGCGGTCATGGTGTGGGCGGCGGACACGATGAGCGCGAGCAAACGCTAAATGCCTTGCTCGTCGAGATGGATGGCTTCGACACTCAGGAAGGCGTGATCATCATCGCCGCGACCAATCGCCCTGATGTTCTCGATCCGGCGTTGCTGCGTCCCGGACGTTTCGATCGCCAAATCACCGTCAATCTTCCCGACGTGAAAGGCCGCGAAGAAATTTTGCGGGTGCATTCCAAGAAAGTGAAACTCGCGGAAGGTGTCGATCTTGCGGTGGTCGCGCGCGGGACGCCCGGTTATTCCGGCGCGGAGCTCGCGAACGTTATCAATGAAGCAGCGTTGCTGGCCGCGCGGCGCGGATTAAAAGGAATCACCCTCTCTGAGTTAGAAGAAGCGCGCGACAAGGTCCGTTGGGGCAAGGAACGCCGCAGTCTCGCGCTCAGCGAGAAAGAAAAACAAAACACCGCGTATCACGAAGCCGGCCACGCCTTGTTGCTCGAGCTGCTTCCGCACACCGAGCCGCTCCACAAAGTGACCATCATTCCGCGCGGCCCGTCGCTTGGATCGACAATGTGGTTGCCGGAGGAAGATAAGTACACCAATCGCAAAAACGAATTGCTTGCCAGTCTGGCCGTGAAAATGGGCGGCCGCGTCGCGGAAGAAATTGTTTTCGGCGATGTTACGACCGGCGCTGCCGGCGACATCAAGATGGCCACCGCCATGGCCCGCAAGATGGTTTGCGAATGGGGCATGAGCGAAAAACTCGGCATGGTCGAGTACGGCGAGCACGAAGATTACGTTTTCCTCGGCCGCGAACTCACTCGCAACCGTGATTACAGCGAAGCCACCGCCGAAGAAATCGACCGCGAAGTGCGGCGTTTGCTCGACGACGCGTACCAAACCGCGAAACAAACTCTCATCGCCAATCGTGATCACCTCGACGCGATCGCCAAAACGCTGCTCGAGTACGAAACACTCGACGGCTCGCAGATTAAAGAACTGATCAAGCACGGCGAGTTGATAAATCCGCCGCCAAGCGTGACGCCGACATCGGGCGAAAAAATGCCGCCCGAAAAACCGCCGCGCCAGGTCGTAGTCGGTCCCGAGGCCCCGCCACTTCCAGGCGCACTCGGCGGCGCACCGGCTTAGGTCCGTTCCGGACTGGCATTTGTTTTCTGTAGCGTCGGTCTATGACCGTCGCATTTGTCATGTCGAGCGAAGTCGAGACATCTCTTGATATTTCGGACTTCAATTCGGGCGACAGCGGAAGTTGCGTGGGCAAAATGCGTGGCCGAGCTTTTGTCTCGTTAGGTTAGATCGCACGCGCATGACGCCCATCCACATTCCGAAAGGTGCGCGAATTTATTTGGGTGCGCCCGCGCAGCCGATGCCGCTCGCGATTTCAGATGCGCTGAAGGCGCTCGCCGGCAGCGTTCCTGGAATTGCCGAAGCGCATCTTCCGCAATGCTTCGTCGAAGGTACACAGATGCGCCCAAGCAGATTCTCGTCGTCGTGCCCTTGCGTTCCAGTGACACGCAAGCGGTTCTAGACTCACTAAGTAGTCATCTGCCAGAAATTCTGCCTAACGGATTTTACATCGACATTTGGCCGGTTCCGGCCAGCGACCCAAAGCTCGAAGCGATCCGCGCCGCGCGCTGCACCATCTTCATTTCGGAAGAGAGACCACTGGAAGCGAGGAAACCGTGGTGGAAGTTCTGGGGCGACAATGGCTAATAAAGAGATCGGCGCCGTTCTAAAGCGGTTCGAGTCACCGGATGAAGTGCGGGTGATGCAAAAAGGGAACTTCGAACTTGTGCACATCGGCGGGATGACGATTGGGCCCGCTACCTACGAGCCCAGGTTGGTTCAGGTAGGGGCGATTGACCTCAATCGCCCGCGGGCGGTTCGGTGAACCGCCCCTACCTATTCGTTGCCGATGAGTATGTAAGGCCAGTCATCATTTGGCCCAATCAATCCCGCCCGGATCGGATTCTCCCAAATGTATTCGAATTTCTCCGTTTCACTTTCGTCATGGCGCAATCGGTGATCGAAAAAGTTTCGCTGCCATTCGATTTTTCCCTTTCGCGCCGCAATCCGTTTGAAGTCACGGATGAGTTTAGAAAGTTCTGCATCAGGCGAAATGCCGATGAGAAGGTGCAAATGGTCCGGCATCAGCAAGAGCAGTTTAAGATACCACTGTTCCAACTCATGATACCGACGCGCAGTTTCGAAAAGTATCTGCGCGACTTGATTCTTGCAAAGCTGGTTCACGCCTCGCGCATCACAGCAAATCGTAATGAAATAGGTTGCTCCGAACCGCCCGTGAAAATGAATCGAATGATCCAGCACTTTGCGCACGGGCCGAGCCGGAACAGCGTGCTTATTCACTTTTGGGGGAACCGGGCGATTGGGGTCAATCGCCCCTACCTAGAACTGCATCTACTCGCGGCGTTGTTTTTCGACGAGGTGGCGCAGCTGGCGCTCCATCGTCTTGAACGCGTCGTGAATGACCTTGTTGAGCGGCTCGTGCGAGCCGTTGTCCATTTGTTTTTCGTCGCTCACCAGCTCGTGACGCGGTCTCACCGTGACATCGATCCGGCAACGATACGGATTACCTTTGTGATGAGTATGGTTCGGCTGCTCGATCGCGACATCGCATCGGTTGATGTGGTCGCAGAATTTCTCGAGGCGCGAAGCGTAATCTAAAACGAGGTTGTCGATCTTATCTGACTTATCCAGGCCGCGGTAGGTGATCTTGACGGGCAATTGCATAATTAAAATATTGAGCTTAAACCGGACGAAGGGAACGAAAATGATTCGGTAATTTCGCCGGCTCCACCTTGACCAGATCGGATTTCACGTGCTCGACGATTCGATTGCGAATGCGATCGGGTAGAAGATGGACAATCGCCCCATGAATCTCGGACGGCGCGGCAAACGCCCAGCCTTCCTTGCCACTGCCGTTGACAATTTTGGCGATTTGTTCGGCCAGTTCTTTGTTAATCCGCCGATCGGTCTCGGTTTCTAGTTTACTCTCGGCGATCGAAGCCGGGCCGCGATGGGTGCCTGCGCCTTCGGTGACCGGAAAACGTCCGGCCAAGTCGGTCACCTTGTCGACGAGCTTGCCGTGCGCATCGGTGATATCGAAAGCCTGGATCAATTTTAAGCTCGGCCCGCGGGTGGGCGTTTCGTTGACCCGATACGCTTTCAAGCTGCCGCGATCTGCCGCGATTACGAGTGAAGCCGGTATCATAGGCTAACTGGACGAGCGTCTTCCCGGCGCGTCAAAGAAGCGCTCATGAATTCTCTATAATAGAATCGCGCCGTGTTGCAATCTTGCGTTGAACAGAATTCTTCTGGTAGGGTGATTCACCGAATCGCCCACGGGCGAGTCCGAGCCGGACTGGCAAGGTCAATCGCCCCTACCTATTTCTTCGCGCGTTCCTCGTCACCGGTGATCGCCGCGAGCGCCGCCATGGCGCGTTTCTTCCAGGATTCGTGACGCGCGCGCGGTTGTTCGCCGCGGCTGAGCTTGAACAAACAACTCGCTCGTCCACCAAGGTCGACATCATCACCGGACGAAAATTTCTTCGGTTCCTTGAGAAAACCATCTTCGTTCGCGGTGTCGAGAATCTGTTCCCACTCGAGGTGCTCCTCGCCCGGAAGCACGAACGGAATTGGTTCGTGATGCGCGTTGATCAAAAGCAGAAAGGTGTCGTCGCGCACCGGTTCGCCATGTTCATCCACCAAACCAATGGCGTCGCCGCTGATGAGCATCCCAAGACAACGTGCGAATGGCGAATTCCATTCTTTCTCGCTCATTTCATTCCCGCCGGGATTGAACCACATTACGTCCTTGATCTCGCCGCCCGGGACGCGGCGGCCTTGAAAAAATTTCGGACGACGAAATGCCGGATGCTCACGGCGCAGCTGAATCAATTTTTTGGTAAATTCGAACAGGCGGTTCTGTTTTTCGTCCCAGTGCCAATTTAGCCAGCTGATCTCATTGTCCTGACAATAGGCGTTGTTGTTCCCCTTTTGCGTCCGGCCAAATTCATCGCCGCCCAAAAGCATCGGTACGCCTTGCGACAAAAAAAGCATCGTCAAAAAATTTCGCTCCTGCCGGCGGCGCAAACTGTTGATGTTCGGATCGTCCGTCGGCCCTTCGACCCCGCAGTTCCAGGAGCGATTATGGCCGTCGCCGTCGCGGTTCTCATCGCCGTTGGCTTCGTTGTGCTTGTCGTTGTAGCTGACGAGATCGTGGAGGGTGTAGCCGTCGTGTGACGTGATGAAGTTAACGCTGGCGTAGGGTTGCCGGCCGTCGTGTTGATAAAGATCGGGGCTGCCGGTCAGTCGATACGCGACTTCGCCGATAAAACCTTCGTCGCCACGCCAAAAACTGCGCATCGCGTCCCGGAATTTTCCGTTCCATTCCGAAAACGGCACGGGAAAATTGCCGACTTGGTAGCCGCCTTCACCGACATCCCACGGCTCCGCGATTAATTTCACCTGTGACAGGACCGGGTCCTGTTGAATGACTTTGAAAAAGGCGGCGAACTTATTGCATCCGGTGCCGTCGCGTCCGAGGGCGGGAGCGAGATCGAACCGAAAACCGTCCACGCGCATTTCCACCACCCAATGGCGCAGACTGTCCATCACCATTTGCAGCGTGCGCGGGTGGAGCGTGTCTACCGTGTTGCCGGTGCCGGTGTAATCCAAATAGAAACGGGGATTGTCTGCCATCAGCCGATAAAACGCCCCATTATCGATTCCGCGAAAACAGACCGTCGGTCCGAGATGATTTCCTTCGCCGGTGTGATTGTAAACAACATCGAGAATCACTTCGATCCCGGCGGCGTGCAGCGCTCGCACCATCGATTTGAATTCGGTCACTTCCGCGCTCAGCTCACGGTTGCTCGAATAGTGCCCGTGCGGTGCGAAAAATCCGATCGTGTTGTAGCCCCAGTAATTCGTCAGGCCACGATCGACCAGCGCCTTGTCATCCAGATGGGTGTGCACCGGCAAAAGTTCGACCGCGGTCACGCCAAGCGTTTTGAGATAGCGGATCGCCGGTTCGCTCGCGATTCCAGCATAGGCGCCGCGGAATTGCTCCGGCACGTCTCCCCAACGTTTCGTGAATCCTTTCACGTGCATTTCATAAATCACCGTTTCGGAAAGCGGAGTGTTCGGTCGTTTGTCGTCGCGCCAATTGAAGGCATCGTCGACTACGACTGACTTGGGCATCGCCCACGCGTTGTCGCGCGAATCGCGCGTCAGGTCCTCCGCTTTATCGCCGACCACGTAACCGAACATTTCGTCCGACCAATTAATCCGGCCCGCGATCGCTTTAGCATAGGGGTCGAGCAACAATTTCGAATCGTTGAAGCGTAGGCCCTGCTTCGGATCGTACGGGCCATAGACGCGGTAACCGTAAAGTTGTCCCGGCCGCGCATCGGGCAAAAACGCGTGCCACACTTGCTCGGTTTGCTCGCGGAAAGGAATGCGGAGGTTTTCCTTCGGCGCGCCGATGTTGTCGAAGAAGCAGAGATCAATGCCCGTGGCGTGTTCGGAAAAGATCGCGAAGTTGACGCCGTTTCCCAGCCAAGTGGCGCCAAGCGGATATGGTTTTCCGGGCCAGGTCTTTACCATTGTCATAGAAGCGGCCAGCTTACAATCGTGGACGCCATCCAAAATTAAGCGGCGAATCTGGGTGAATCAGAGTTCGCACATTCTCCATTCGATATAATCCCAACACAAACTGCTTTTCTTGATTTCGGGTGACCAAGTCCGAGTGCAATTCCGCGGGAACTTCGTCGCGCAACGGCATAATGGCCCACTTTGCCACGGCCATTTGTTCCGCGGTCGGCGCACCTGGCTGATGTCGATGCAGAAAAAACTGGAGCGTGTTGTAATCGGTATCGATAAATACGACCGGATCGTCGTCGATCGTGCTCTCCACTTCACGCGCAAATAGCTTCAAGTTTTCGCCGCCGCGATCCTTGCTCGTCTTGAGAAAGTGTTTTGCGCTCAGTCCAACGGCGAGCGCGAGAGCGAATGCCGCGACCTGCCAAGGCTGGATACGAAATCTTCGCAAATAAGTTACACAAAAATAAGCGGCTAGAATCGCTCCCGCGGGATAAGCGGGCAGGATGTAATCGGCAGTTTTGCGCACCGAGAGAGCAAAAAATACGAGCACGAGAAATATCCACAAAATTGTGGGCGCAAGCGGATGTCGAAACCACCGCTTCCACCCGATGGCGCAAAGTGCGCCGATAGTCAGGAGCGACCATGGTAGAAACCGCTGAACAAACCAGATCGGATTTTGCAGAATAAGCTTTAGCGCAACGATTGGACCATCAATGTAATGTTTGCCGCCGAAGTGATGATCCAATCCCAAGGTTGGTCCGATTAGCTCACGGCCGATAAGCTGCTTAAAAAACGGCGCCGGGTAGCGGATCGCGGTCGGCAATGCCCAGAGCGAGAAGATCGCGAGCGCAACTGAGATTGCCCACAACCAGTGACTACGCCAGAGAAGATCTGGTTGGCCTCGGATTAACCAGGCGGCCAACGGCAGATATATCATCGGAAGAAGCGCTGCTGGACCTTTGGTCAAAGCCGCCAAGCCGATGGCAATCGAAAACCCGCCGATGGCGATCCTGTCGGAGTCATTTTCAAATATGACCGCGGTCGCGCACATCCAAGCCGCCGTGAGAAAGAGCACCAGGACCGGATCGGGCCGGCAATGATAGATCATTGTCATATTGGCCGGATTCACCAGCCACGCGGCCCCAGCGAGAAGAGCGGCTTCGTTTGCGACCGTTTCGGTCTCGGGAATTTTTCGAAATAAATTACGTGCGATTCTCACAGTCAGGGCAGTGGTGAGCAGTGTCGCTGCAACCATTGGCCACTTCGCGGCCCATTCCTGCCAGAAACCGAGCGCGACGACCGGCGCTGCCATCCAGTTCACTAATGGTGGTTTCGTTGCAACGTGCCCAAGCATGTCGCGTGGAAGGAGCCATCGACCGTTCACGACGATATCGGCTGTGTACGAGACGGTCCGCGGTTGATCAAATCGTTGCAGCGCACTGGGAGCGATCACGCGGGACGAGAGCATCACGGCTGCGCAGCCGCAAAGCAGGATCTGACATGACATCTCGCCTTTCATCAGCATTGGGTGATGATTTCAATTTGTGCTGCGCCGCGCAAGCACGCCGATGCGATTCAACTACCGCGGGCTAATGGCATTCCAGCCTAGCCGAGTTTGTGATGGAGGAAAATCGCGAGCAAGCCCAGGCTGACAGCGCCTGCAATCAAGAACGAGCCCGGAGACGGCTCTTGCAGGGCGAGGAACAAGAGGAACGTCTGCATGATTGCTTTGGCTGGCGGCTTTGGGGTATGAATCGGATTGCAACGCGAGAGTGGTCACCATCCAGCAAAACTTTTTCCCCGACCAGCTTCAAGAACCGATTCATGAAAACGATTGCGCGTTTCGAAGCGGCTCGCCCCGAGCGAAATGCGCCGCGTCCGGTGCCGGTGATCGATCAAGGGATGCCCCGCGGTTTGCTGCCGTACCTTCGCCTTAACTGAGGAACTTTTGCGCAGTTTCGTTAAAAATTTGTGTACGTCGTCCGTCAACTCTCAAAGTTACAACTAGAACTTGATCTGAGGTTCTCGTAACCGAGAGCGCCGTCCACTTCGAAAGTGCCAGGGCGATCAATCAGGATTTGTAAGTTCCAGCCAAGAACTCGACGTCGCGTTGCTAAAAGGCGTCTCGCGCAAACGGAAGCGAGTGACGTTGAGCTGCCGTTCCGGAGTTATCACCCCATCCAGCTCGGAGTCTAGCTGAGCTTCCTTTGGCCAATCTTCCATCTCTTTCGGATTCGAAGTCAGTTCGGCATGAACCTTCAAAGGCAGAGAAATCGGTTTACCCTCTACGTTCTCCGTAGCGCCACCTCGTTCTTGATCGCCCTCCACTCGAACGTTTACCGTAAACCCGTCGGGAAACGCAGTGCCGTTGCCTTTATTCTCTTTTTTTGCCACAGCGTATTTCTGCGGAGCGACTTTGCGCGTACGAACAAGAATCGCTTGTTGCACAGTTCTAAGGACATCGAGAGCCCATTTAACTTTACTGTTCTCTATTCTTAGCAGCGTCAAAGTCGATGGAGACCATTTCCCATCCACCTCCCATAGCAGCAGTGATCCATCCGGAGACCAGCGAGCCGGAAGAATTTCTTCGTTATTCATGTGAATCATTGCACTTGAGCCGTTAATGATTCCTACGATTTGGCCAGTATGAAGATCTACGATCTTGTTCTCATTGATCTCATCGGGAATCGGATTGACCGTGTTGTCGAATGCACTGACGCCATATTCACGATTCGGCGAAACACTTGATGGCGGAATTACATATCCGTCCGGCAATTTGAGTTGAGATCGATCGGCAGCGATTAAGAATGTCGCCGCCAACAGCGCCGGGGCGAAGTAAGCTAGCAATTTCCGTTTCACGACCGCATCTCGAGAGAGAACCCAATTATATCGTTTACTCTTCTTTCCGGCTATCGAGATAAAGGACGACGAAGGCGATGCCGAGGAGCGGTTGAAGAATTCGCTGCAAAACGGTGAGACCCAGTTCGGAAAAGCTGGCAGTCTGATTTTTTGGCAGGCTCGCCATCATTTTCTGCAGAACAACCTGAGGATCCTGCGCGACGCCCAGCTGGCTGAAAGAATCTCGGACTAACGGCCATTCCGCAGCCAGTCTTGGCCACATCGCGACGACGGCGATTGCTAAAGCAAACGCAATCCAAATCGAGACAATGAGCGCGCCGCGCCAAAGTGGGCGTTGATACCAGGGAAGATCCCGCCCGCTGCGCGCGAGTCTTCTGCTCTCGCGGAGGGCCTCGTTCACGTTCGCGTTTTCGAGCACGGTGAATTGCTGCCAGAAAAGAACGTTAATGAAAAATCGACCGAACAACCAGACTTGAAATGCAAGCAAGCCGAGCGCGAGCACGATCGAGAAGAGGGCCGCTGAAGTGACGACCATGATCGCGATGCCGAGAGCGAACAGGATCAGCAAAAAGAAAACGCCGTAGACAAACAGGCCGAGACCGGCCACGCGCGGCCAATATTTGACCGCCGCATTAAGGACGCTGAAAAAACCGAGCCGATGTCCGGTCGCAAGCTCGGCGGTGAGAATCTGGATGCCGGCGATATAGACTGGAACCAAAACAATTCGCAGCACGAGCATGCATAATCCGAACGCGACCGCGACGAGTGTTCGCAGATCGACGTTCACGCCCGGTGCGGTGTCGACGAAACGACTGCTGAGCTCCGCGCAGACAATCGGGACAATGCTCAGCAATGAGAGGCCGAAGAATTGAAAGAAACCGCGAAAATAAATTCGAAAGGTTTCGACCAAAATGTTCCGACTCGGCGGTTTGGAGGTTGTAGTGGCCGTGTCGGCCGCAATGCCGGACGCTCCTGCGCGCGACACGGTCCGAGCCGGACTGGCGTTTGCCTCTACATTTGTCTGAACCGGCGGTGGTTCGACTTGAAACAATCCGGGAATGTCGCCGGCCGTTTTCCAATGAGCCTCCTCGACATCGGCCTGGCGGGCGGGATTCGCCGGCAACACCCGACCGTCAGCTTTCCATTCACGCAACGTCGCCAGATCAGCCGGGCCGTATTCTTTTCCCTGAACTCGAATGATCCACTGCTCGGCCATGTCCTCATCATTGGACAGGATTCACCGGATTAACAGAGGGATTTGCTGAAGCGAATTTGCAGGTTCGGTTTTGAAATCCGCAGAATCCAGTTAATCCTCTCTTCTAGTGAAACTGCTCTTAATAGACGGGCATTATTACGTTTACCGGTCGTTTTTCGCGATCCCGAACCTGTCCAACTCGCGAGGCGAGCCGACGAACGCAATTTTTGGTTTTACCAAGACGCTGCGCTTGATGATTAAGCATCTCCAGCCGGAGCTGGGAGCGGTGTTTTGGGACGAAGGCATGCCGGAACGGCGAGTGAAGTTGCAACCGGCTTACAAAGAAACGCGCAAGGAGATGCCGTTGCCGATGGTGCCGCAACTCGATTTCATTCAAAAGCTTACCCCCCTGCTCGGATTCAAAAACATTTCGCTCCCCAACACCGAAGCCGACGACTTGATGGGCTGCTACGCGATGGCCGCGTGCAAGCGCAAAGGAATGAAAGTGGTCTTGGCCACGAACGACAAAGATTTGTATCAGCTGATCGGCCCGTGCGTGAAAGTTTACACCACAGCCAAAGCCGATCTGGCTTCGCCGAAAGACGGGTTCGCCTTACTCGGCGAGGAACAAGCGACTGCGAAATGGGACGTGCCGCCGAAACTGATCGGCGATGTGCTGGCGATTTCGGGCGATTCGGTCGACAACATCCCCGGCGCCGGTATCGGACGGAAAACTGCGGCCGGATTAGTCCGCGAATCTGGCGGGCTGGAAAAGCTGCTCGCGAACATCGACAAGGTGAAGAGCAATCGGAACCGGGAAAAGCTTACCGTCGCGCGCGAACAAATTTTACAGAACCGAAAAATGGTGGAGCTCGATTGTCACATGGAGCTTCCAATCCCGATTGATGACCTCCGGATCCAACCGGATTATCCGGCGCTGATCGCCCAACTGGAGAAATGCGAGTTCAAGTCGTTATTGCAGGAGGTAAAAACCGAGGCGGCGAGGGCCGGCGGTTCGATTCAAGAGGAGATGAAGTTGTAAGTGCCTGGCGCAGTTGAGCCTACTCAGTCCGAAAAAATCGTAAATAATTCGAACGCCAGCCGCTGGGCGCTGTCCAAATTAACAGGTTAAGGCGATTCGGGCGGTTGCACGTTTATTGTATTTGCTGTTTCTCCTTGGCGTGCGCTGCCCGAATCTTTTTTTGTACCGATGTCGCCTGGGCGAGTCCGAACCGGAGTGCCAAAGTCAATTGCCCTTATCCTTTCCGCAGAAAGTGCCCTCAATTGCGGTGTTGCCGCGCGCCCGACCAAAGTGGTTTGATAGCAGTCGCCGTTTATGCAGAGCGATACCAGCCCGGTCGGCCTCCGCGGCTTTCTGATCGATGCACCACAGTTCGGCACTTTGCGCGGCCGGCCTAATGGCGCGGTCTTGATCGACAACGGAAAAATTTCGAAAATCGGCGACTACGACGATCTGCGCCGGCTGCACCCGAATTCAATTCGCTGGCTCGACCGGCGGCCGGCCGCGATTTTTCCGGGCTTAATCGATTGTCACACGCACCTGCCGCAATACTCGGTCGTAGCGCGCGGTGAAAGCGAGCTGTTGCCATGGCTGCGGCAGCACATTTTTCCCGTCGAGCGGGAGTTTACCGGACCGAAAGCGCGTGCCGAAGCGCCCGCGTTTTTTCAAGAGTTGGTGCGCAATGGCACCACCACGGTGATGGCCTACGCGGCGATTTATGAAGACAGTTGCGATGCCGGTTTCGAGGCCGCCAAGCAAAGCGGCATCCGCGCGATCCTCGGGAAAATGATGATGGATCTCGGCTCCTACGGCCAGCTCCAGCCGAAAAAGGTGCTCTCAATTTCGTTGCTCGAGAGCGAGCGCCTTTGTCGAAAATGGCATCGGTCCGAGGAAGGCCGGCTCGAGTACGCGTTCAGTCCCCGTTTCGCCGTTACCTGTTCGGAAAAGATGATGCGTAGCGCCGCCGAGCTCGCCGCGCGGTTCGAAGCCTATTTGCAGACTCACCTGGCGGAAAACCGCGAGGAGCTGGAGAAAGTGCACCACCTTTATATGAGCGCGCGCGACTACACCCACGTCTATGAAAAATGCGGAATACTCACACCGCACACCGTGGTCGGCCATTGCATTCATCTCAATCCCCGAGAAATCGCCGCGATCGCCGCGGCACAGTCGAGCGTGGCGCATTGTCCGAGCTCGAATCTTTTTCTCGGCAGCGGCCTGATGAAGCTCGATCAACTTTTGAAAGCTGGAATCAACGTCGGACTCGGTTCGGATGTGGCCGGCGGGCCGGAGTTAAATATGTGGCAGGTAATGCGCGCGGCGATTGAAGTGCAAAAAGCGCGCAGCGCCTACGAACCGAATTTGCGACCGCTTCGTCCGGGCGAAGCATTTTATCTCGCCACCCTCGGCGGCGCACGCGCACTCGGGAAATCCAATATCATCGGCTCACTCGATTCCGGTAAGGAAGCGGACCTGATCGTTGTCGACCTGAGCGCGCTTTTGCCCTATCCAAGCGAGGACGCTTTGGCCGAACTTACGCCCGAGGACGTAGTCGCGCTCTGCATTTATCGCGGCGGACC
>WNFW01000380.1_pt1 | contig 37673 bp, 27 predicted proteins | sample 5400131 | NCBI WGS metagenome assembly WNFW01 (sample SAMN13153362, study PRJNA577476) | soil metagenome | isolation source: 20 cm soil or saprolite under grassland replicate 1 | place: USA:California | collected 2016-06-15 | reverse complement strand
GTGTTCGCGCGCAAGAATTACTTCTACCCGGATCTGCCGAAAGGCTATCAGATCAGCCAGTACGAGCAGCCGATCGTCGCCGCGGGCGCGCTCGACATCGTGCTCGACGACGGTGAGGTCAAGCGCATCGGGATCACCCGCGCGCACCTCGAGGAGGACGCCGGCAAGTCGCTGCATGAGGGCCTGCCGGGGGTGACCGGTATCGACCTGAACCGCGCCGGCACCCCGCTGGTGGAGATCGTCTCCGAGCCGCACCTGCGCTCGGCGAAGGAGGCCGTCGCCTACATGAAGAAGGTGCACACCCTGGTGCGCTATCTGGAGATCTGCGACGGCAACATGCAGGAAGGCTCGTTCCGCTGCGACGCCAACGTTTCGGTGCGCCGCAGCGGCGCGCAGCAGCTCGGTACGCGCGCGGAGATCAAGAATCTCAATTCCTTCCGCTTCGTCGAGCGCGCCATCAACTACGAGGTCGCCCGTCAGATCGAGATCCTGGAGTCCGGAGGTGCGGTAGTGCAGGAGACGCGCCTGTACGATCCGGACCGGGGCGAGACGCGCTCCATGCGCTCCAAGGAGGAAGCGAACGACTACCGTTACTTCCCCGATCCGGACCTGCTGCCGGTGGTGCTCGACCAGGCGTTCATCGAGCAGGTGCGCGCCACCTTGCCGGAGCTGCCGGACCAGAAAGCCGCGCGCTTTGCCTCGCAGTACGGACTGTCGGCTTACGATGCGGGCGTGCTCACGGGCAGCCGCGAGCTCGCCGCGTACTATGAAGATGTCGTGCGCGAGCTGCCGCGCGAGCCAAAGCTGGCGGCCAACTGGGTCATGGGAGAGCTCGCCGCGGCCCTGAACAAGGAGAATCTCGAGGTCGGTTCCGGCAGGCTCCCGGCGGCGCGCCTGGCGGGGCTGCTGCGCCGCATCTGCGACCAGACCATTTCCGGCAAGATCGCCAAGGAGGTGTTCGAGACCATGTGGTCGGAAGGCGCGAGCGCGGATGCGGTGATCGACGCGCAGGGCTTGCGGCAGATCACCGATACCGCCGCCATCGAGCGCGTGATCGATGAGGTGATGGCCCGCAATCCCGCTCAGCTCGCCGAGTACCGCGCGGGCAAGGACAAGCTGTTCGGATTCTTCGTAGGTCAGGTCATGAAGGCGACCGCCGGCAAGGCCAACCCGGCGCAGCTGAACGAGCTGCTGCGCGCAAAGCTCGCTTAGCAAGATGGACCCGCACACTGTCCCGAGCAGCGACCAGGTGCGTCGCTTCATATTCGAGAAGCAGCCGGTGCGCGGCCACTGGGTGCGCCTCGAGGGCGCCTGGCGCGAGCTGCGCGCACATGCCGATTACCCACCGGTCGTGAGCGAGCTGCTCGGCCAGGCGGTGGCCGCCTCGGTGCTCCTGGCCGCGACCCTCAAGTTCCGCGGCACGCTCACGTTCCAGTTGCAGGGCAACGGTGCGGTGGGCCTGCTGGTGGCGCAGTGTGCCCATGATTTCCGAGTGCGAGCCGTAGCGCGTTGCGCCGGCGTTGCGCTGGGCGGATTGTCCGGCGACAGCCGGCGCGGCGCGATCTTCCGGCGCCTCGTCGGCACCGAGGGCCGCATCACGGTGACGATCGAGGCGGAGGAGAAGAGCATGCGCTACCAGGGGGTCGTGCCGCTTGCGGGCACTTCGCTCGGCGAGTCGCTGGAAGCGTACTTCGCCTCCTCGGAGCAGCTGCCGACGCGCGTGCTGCTCGCGGCGGACCATGCCTGCGGTGCCGGCATGCTGGTGCAGAAGCTGCCCGATGGGGATGCGGGTGACCCGGAGGAGATCGCGGCGGTCTGGGAGGGCGCGCAGCGTGGTATCGAGGCAGTGACCCCGGCGCAATTGCTGCAGTGCTCGGCCGAACAGCTGCTGGCACAGCGCTTTACCGAGCACGACCTGCGGCTGTTTCGCGGCTCACCGGTGCGATTCGAATGCCGCTGCAGTCAGGGCCGGGTTGCGGGGCTCCTGCGGGGGCTCGGCGCCGAGGAGGTGCGCGGCGTGCTCCAGGAGCAGGGGGCCGTGACGGTGACCTGCGAGTTCTGCCACCGCCCCTACCGCTTCGATGCAGCGGACGTGGAGGCATTGTTCGCCGAAGCCCCGGCAGATGGCTCCCAAGTGATTCATTAGCACGATCTAAAAGGCTAATTAACTCGCTGGAAGAACAATTGTCGGCTCGGCAGAGATTCTCAGCTTGTGGGTGGCAAGTTAATTAAAGAATTGTACAATCATTGAATGAGCTCGACGGCTGCTCCGATCCTGGTGGGATGGTTGCGGGCGGCCGGCGAGCCCACCCGGCTACGCCTGCTTGCGCTGTGTGCCGACGGTGCATGGAGCGTCTCAGATCTGGCGCAGGCGCTGAGGCACAGCGAGCCGCGCGTGTCGCGGCATCTGAGAATCCTCTGCGAGGCGGGGCTGCTGGTGCGGGTGCGACACGGACAATGGGTCGATTACCGCCTCACCGACGGCGCCGAGGCCGCGAGCTTCGTGCGCGGCCTGCTCGCGCAGCTCGACCGCGGCGATCCGATGCTGGTTCGCGACCGCAACAGTGCACGCGCCGGCGCCGCGCCCGAGACCCAGACGCTCGCGCACGGCGCGGAGTCACGTCTCGGCCGGGCCCTCGCCGAGCTGGTGGCCGCCGGGGGACTGAGCGCCCCGCTCGAGGCGGTGCTGGTGTTCGGGGTCAGCCACCCCGAACTGCTCGAGAGCGCAGCGCGCGCCAGCCGGCGCTGCACCGCCATCGCGCACTCGCGGCGGGCGGCGCAAAGCGCACGCGCATTCGCGCAGCGGCGGGACTTCAGCTGCCGGGTGCTGCGCGCCACGAGCCCCGAGGTCCTCAGTGATGCGGATCTGGCGCGCGCCGGCGAGGCATTCGATGCGGTGCTGCTGGACACCTTCGCGAGCGGGGACACGCTGGCGCGCCTGCTGGAACAGGCGCGGCGCGTGCTCACCCCAAACGGACGGCTGTGGGTATTCGAGCGTTATGAATCGCTCGAGAGGTCGCGCGAGCGCATCGTGGAGCATCCGCTCGCGCGGCTGCGCCGCCTGCTGGGCGATGCCGGCCTCAGGTGCGAGCGCCTGAGTCCCGTGGAAGCCGACGGCGAGCACGTGCTCGCGGCCGTCGCGCGGCCTGCAGCCGCAGCCCCCGGGCGGGTCGGCGGCACGGCGGGGGCTGGAGCGTGAGTGCGCGTTCGGTGGAGCCGCCGATTCGCGTGTCATTCGAATTCTTCCCGCCGGCGGATGCGGCGATGGCGGCGATCCTGTGGGACTCCATCGAGCGCCTGGCGCCCCTGGGACCGCGCTTCGTTTCGGTAACCTACGGCGCGGACGGCTCCACGCGCGAGCGCACTCACGAGCTCGTGACGCGCATCCAGCGCGACACGGCGCTCACCGGCGCACCGCACCTCACCTGCATCGGCGCCTCGCGCGGCGAGATCCTGGCGATCGCGCGCGGCTACTGGAGCCAAGGCATCCGCCACCTGGTCGCGCTGCGTGGCGATCCCCCGCAGGGCCAGAGCTCACATCGGCCGCACGCCGCGGATTTTCGCTACGCGGTGGAGCTGGTCGCAGCCCTCGCCGCGCTCGCGCCGTTCGACATCTCGGTCGCGGCCTACCCGGAGGTGCATCCGGAGGCGCGCTCGGCGGCGGAGGATCTGGCCAACCTCAAGCGCAAGATCGACGCCGGTGCGACCCGCGCCATCACCCAGTTCTTCTACGACACGAGCGTTTTCCTGCGCTTTCGCGACGCTCTCGCGGCCGCCGGCGTGCACGCGCCCCTGGTGCCGGGCATTCTGCCCATCACCCGCTTCCCGCAGGTGCGGCGCTTTGCCGAACGCTGCGGCGCGAGCATTCCCCGCTGGCTGCACGAGCGCTTTGCCGGCCTCGATGACGATCAGGACACCTGCCGTCTGCTCGCCGCCAGCGTTGCGATCGAGCAGGTCGAGGCGCTGAGGCGCCACGGCGTGCGCGATTTTCACTTCTACACCCTCAATCGCGCGGCACTCACCTACGCGATCTGTCACGCGCTCGGGCTGCGCCCCGTGGCGCGCGCGGCGGGCGCCGCACGCCAGGAAGCCTTGGGGTGAGCGCCTGCCGGCACGCCACGCACCCGCCGCCAGCTCAGGTGCGCGCCGATCGCGAGGCCGCGCGGGAGCTGCCCGCGGCGGCGCGCGCGGTCGCGACGCCCTACGCGCTCGAGCCGCCCGATGAGACCGAGCGCCGCACGCGCGTCGAGCGTCTCAAGCGCCTCCTCGGGGAGCGCATCGTGCTGCTCGACGGCGCCATGGGCACGATGATCCAGGGGCACAAGCTCGATGAGCGCGGCTTCAGGGGCGAGCGGCTGCGCGAGCACGGCCGCGACCTCCGGGGCAACAACGACATTCTCACGCTCACCCGCCCGCAGATCATCACCGACATCCACCGCGCCTATCTCGCCGCCGGTGCCGACATCATCGAGACCAACACCTTCAATTCGAATGCCATCTCACAGGCGGACTACGCGACTGGCGCGCTCGTGCCGGAGCTGAACTACCGCGCGGCACGCCTCGCCCGCGCCGCGGCCGACGAGTTCGCGCAGCGCGCCGGCGAAGCGCGCTTCGTCGCCGGCGCGCTCGGACCCACCAACCGCATGAGCTCGATGTCGCCCGACGTCAACGATCCGGGCCATCGCAGCGTCAGCTTCGATGAGCTGGTGGCCGCCTACCTGGAAGCGGCGCGCGGGCTGCTGCTCGGCGGCGTCGACCTGCTGCTGATCGAGACCGTGTTCGATACCTTGAACGCCAAGGCGGCGATTTACGCGGCCTTCACGCTGTTCGACGAGACCGGGATCACCCTGCCGCTCGCGCTCTCGGGCACGATCACCGACGCATCGGGAAGGCTGCTGTCGGGGCAGACGACCGAGGCGTTCTGGAACTCGATCCGCCATGCGCAGCCGCTGTTCGTCGGCCTCAACTGCGCGCTCGGGGGCCGGCAGCTGCGGCCCTACGTCGAGGAGCTCGCCGCCGCCGCCGATACCTACGTGTGCGCGTATCCCAACGCCGGCCTTCCCAACGCCTTCGGCGAGTACGACGAGGGGCCGGCCGAGACCGCCGATATTCTGCGCGAGTATGGCGAGTCGGGCCTGGTGAACGTGGTGGGCGGGTGCTGCGGCACCACGCCCGAGCACATCCGGCTGCTGCACGCCGGCCTCCAGGGTCGCGCGCCGCGGCGGCTGGCGGCAGTACCGGTGAAGTGCCGGCTGGCTGGACTCGAGCCACTCAACATCGATGACGACAGCCTGTTCGTGAACGTCGGCGAACGCACCAACGTCACCGGCTCGGCGAAATTCCGCAAGCTGATCGAGGCGGGCGACTACGGCGCCGCCCTCGAGGTGGCGCGCCAGCAGGTCGTAAGCGGCGCCCAGGTCATCGACGTCAACATGGACGAGGGCATGCTGGACTCACAGGCCGCCATGGTGCGCTTCCTGAACCTGGTGGCGGCGGAGCCGGACATCGCCCGTGTGCCGGTGATGATCGACTCCTCGAAATGGTCGGTGATCGAGGCCGGGCTCAAGTGCGTGCAGGGCAAGCCGGTCGTCAACTCGATCAGCCTGAAGGAGGGCGAGCAGGTGTTCCTCGAGCACGCCCGCACGCTGCGCCGCCACGGGGCGGCGGCAGTGGTCATGGCCTTCGACGAGCACGGTCAGGCCGATAGCATCGAGCGCCGCCTGGAGGTCTGCGCGCGCGCCTATGGCCTTCTGACCGGACGCCTCGGCTTTCCGCCCGAGGACATCATCTTCGATCCCAACATCTTCGCGGTCGCCACCGGCATCGAGGAACACAACGGCTACGCGCTGGCGTTCATCGAGGCTACGCGCCGGATCAAGAGCGAGCTGCCGCACGCGCTGGTGAGCGGCGGTGTGAGCAACGTGTCGTTCTCATTCCGCGGTAACGACGCGGTGCGCGAGGCGATGCACTCGGTGTTCCTCTATCACGCCATCGCCGCGGGCATGGACCTGGGGATCGTGAATGCCGGACAGCTGGGCGTCTACGAGCAGATCCAGCCGCAGCTGCGAGCGGCGTGCGAGGACGTGATTCTCAACCGGCGCTCGGACGCCACCGAGCGGCTGCTGGAGGTCGCGGCGCGCTTCAAGGGCGAGGGCGGCGCGCGTCGCGAGGAGGATCTGCAGTGGCGCGAGCTGCCGGTGGCCAAGCGCCTCGAGCACGCCCTCATCAAGGGCATCGATGACTACATCATCGCGGACACCGAAGCGGCGCGCCTGTCTTTCGAGCGGCCGCTCGAGGTCATCGAAGGGCCGCTCATGGACGGCATGAACGTGGTGGGTGATCTGTTCGGCAGCGGCAAGATGTTCCTGCCGCAGGTGGTCAAGAGCGCGCGCGTCATGAAGCGCGCGGTGGCGCACCTGGTGCCGTTCATCGAACAGAGCAAGGACGCCGGTGCGCAGCGCTGCAACGGCCGCATCGTCGTGGCCACCGTCAAAGGCGATGTGCACGACATCGGCAAGAACATCGTCGGCGTGGTGCTGCAATGTAACAACTTCGAGGTCATCGACCTCGGCGTCATGGTGCCGTGCGAGAAGATTCTCGAGACTGCGCGGCGCGAGCGCGCCGACTTCATCGGCCTGTCGGGACTGATCACACCCTCGCTGGAGGAGATGGTGCACGTGGCCGCGGAGATGCAGCGGCAGAGCTTCCAGGTGCCGCTGCTGATCGGCGGCGCCACCACTTCGCCGGCGCACACCGCGGTGAAGATAGCGCCGCAGTACGCGGCCGGCGTGGTGTACGTGAAGGACGCGTCGCGCTCGGTGGGCGTGTGCCGGAAGCTGAGTGCGCCGGCGCAGCGCGCCGCCTTCATCGCCAAGGTGAGCGAGGAGCACGAGCGCCGCCGCGAGCAGCATGCCGCCAAGAAGCTCAAGGTTCCGCAAGCCTCGCTGGCCGCGGCGCGCGCCAACCGCCGCCCCCTCGACTGGGCGGGGTATGCGCCGCCGCCGCCGCGCGTGCCGGGTGTGCAGCGCTTCGCGGACTATCCGTTGAGCGAGCTGCTCGGCTACATCGACTGGATGCCGTTCTTCAACGCCTGGGAGTTCGCCGGGAGATTCCCCGACATTCTGAGCGATGCGGTGGTCGGTGAGGCGGCCAGCAACCTGTACGCCGACGCGCGCCGCATGCTCAAGACGCTCATCGCGGAGCGCTGGCTGAGCGTGCGCGCCGTGGTGGGCCTGTTCGCGGCCAACTCCGTCGGCGATGACGTGGAGATCTATCGCAGCGAAGCGCGCGATGAGCTGCTGACGCGGCTCAATTTCCTGCGCCAGCAGAAGGGCAAGCCCGACGGCCAGCCGCACGAGTGTCTGGCGGACTACGTGGCGCCTCGGCCAAGCGGGGTGCGCGACTACTTCGGCGCGTTCGCCGTCACTGCCGGCTTCGGGATCGAAGAGCACCTGGCGCGCTTCGCGCGCGCGCACGATGATTACTCGAGCATCATGCTCAAGGCCCTCGCCGATCGCCTGGCGGAAGCCGCCGCCGAGCATTTCCACGAGCGGGTGCGGCGCGAGCTGTGGGGCTACGCCGCCGCGGAGACGCTCACCAACGAGCAACTGCTGCGCGAGGAGTATCGCGGCATCCGCCCGGCGCCCGGCTACCCGGCCTGCCCGGATCACACCGAGAAGGCCAAGCTCTGGAGCCTGCTCGACGTCGAGCGCAGCGCCGGCATCCGCCTCACCGAGTCCTACGCCATGTACCCGACCGCGGCGGTGAGTGGCTGGTACATCGCCCACCCGCAGGCGCGCTACTTCGCGGTCGGCAAGATCGACCGTGAGCAGCTCGAGGACTACGCGCGCCGCAAGGGGCTGACGCCGGCAGAAGCGCAGCGCTGGCTGGCACCCAATCTCGGTTACGAGCCGTGAGGGCGCGCGTCCTCACACCCCATCCGTCACGACAGCTCGATGCGCAGCCGCCGGAACCAGGCTTCCGTGCCGCGGTGCTGCAGCACGATGTGACCCTCGCGCAGCTGGCCGAACTGCGCAAAGTCGCGGAAGCGGCTGCGCGCGATGCGCTGCGCGAGCTCCTCGCTCGCGAGGTCGCAGCCCAGCACCTGACGCTCGTCGATCCAGTACTCCACCAGCGCACCGTTCACCACGATGCGCGCGCTGTGGTAGGCATTGGCGCTGCTGCGCTGATCGTGCCACGGCGCCATGAGTCCGTAGAGGGCCCCACAGGAGGTCAGGGCGTCTGCGCCGTCCTGATGGTGCTCGTCATCCAGCAGCTGCAGGGCGGGTCCCGTGTGCGCGGCGGGCCCGATCTCCTCGCTCACGCGGTATGCGACCGCCGAGCTGCCGCCGCGCGGCAGCCGCCAGTCGAAGTACAGCACGAAGTCGCGAAAACTCTCGCGGCTGATCAGGTCGACCCGGGGACCCGACGCGATGGCGCGCAGCACGTCGCCGTCCACGCTCCAGGCGGCCTGCGGAAACTGCTGCTGGGCATAGCCGCGCCAGTGCGTTGCGGTGAGTTCGCGCTCCATACCCCGATGCTACCGCAGGAAAATGCCGCGTGAAATCGTCCTGAAGAGGCGCGGCGGCGCGAGCGGGGGCAGCAGGGGCCCGTCTTCAGCGCGCCGTGCGCCGCTCGCTCTCCAGCGCGCGCAGGTACCCGGGGCCGCCCAGGCCGCGCATCTGGCCGAGAATCCAGTCGCGCCGCGCCAGCACGTAGCGGGAAGGCCGCTCGACGCGCAACCGCAGCGGGTTCGGCAGCACGGCGGCCAGCAGCGCGGCCTCGTAGGAGCTCAGGCGCCGCGCGCTCTTGTGCCAGAAGTGCTGTGCCGCGGCCTGCACGCCGTAGATACCGTCACCGAACTGCGCCACGTTCAGATACATCTCGAGAATCCGTTCCTTGGGCCACAACGCCTCGATCAGCACGGTAAAATAGGCCTCCAGGGCCTTGCGCACCAAGCTGTGCGCGGGCCACAGGAACAGGTTCTTCGCCACCTGCTGTGAGATCGTGCTCGCGCCGCGCAGGCGCTTGCCGCGCTCGCTGGCGCGCACCGCCTCGCGGATGGAATCGAAGTCGAAGCCGGCGTGGAACGGGAATTGCTGGTCCTCGGAGGCGATCACCGCGCTGGCCGCGTAGGGCGAGATCTGCTCGAGACTCACCCACTGGAAGTCGGTGTGATAGGCGCGCTCCTGCGCTGCCCAGGCCTGGGCAGCCGCTTCCAGCATGAACGCACTGGTCAGTGGATGCAGCCAGCGCAACAGCAGCACCGGTACGCCGGTCAGCAGCAGCCACCCGAGCAACGCGACCACGAGCCACTTCAGCAGCCGCCCGGCGACGCTGCCGCGCTGCCACCCCGGGCTGCGCGCGCGTTCGCCGGTCACGGCAAGCGCGATTTCGCGGGGTGGGTAGCCGGCTGCGCGCGGCGGGCGGACACGATCATGACATCCTCGAGCGGGGCATCCTCATAGCCCTTGCGCTTACCCCTGCTCACGCGCGCAATCCTGTCGATGACCTCCATGCCCTGAGTGACGCGGCCAAAGACCGCATAGCCGTAGTCGCGCGGCCCGTGATCGAGGAAGGCGTTGTCTGCGAGGTTCACGAAGAACTGCGAGGTGGCGCTGTTGATGTCGCTGGTGCGGGCCATGGACAGGCTGCCGCGGGTGTTCTTCAGCCCGTTGCGGGCCTCGTTGCTGATCGGTGCGCGCGTCTTCTTGCTGGCGAAGTCCGCCGTCAGTCCGCCGCCCTGGATGACGAAGCCCGGCACGATGCGGTGAAAGATGGTGCCGTCGAAATGGCCGTCATCGACGTAGCGCAGGAAATTCTCGACCGTGACCGGCGCCTCCTTGGGGAACAGTTCCACCAGGAACTCGCCGTGTGAGGTTTCAAATCTGATCATCGCTGTCCTTCCGTCATGCGCTCGTGGCCGGCCAGATCGCGGTGCGAGCGTACGTGAGCGAAGCCCGCCTCGACAAGCTCACGCCGCACATCCGCGCCCTGGGTGGCGCCGTGCTCGAGCAGCAGCCAGCCCCCGGGCGCAAGGTGCCGTGGCGCGCCGCGCGCCAGGGTACGCAGGCACTCGAGCGCGTCCACGCCCGGCGTGAGCGCCCGTGGCGGTTCGTGCCTGAGGGAGGCAGTCTCGAGGGCCGGATCGTCCTGTGCGACGTAAGGCGGGTTGCTCACCAGCAGATCGAAGCGCTCGCCCCGCAGCGGCTGGTACCAGTCGCCCTGCCGCAACTCAACCCGGCCGAGCCCCAGCCCCGCCGCATTGGCGCGAGCGATGGCGAGCGCGTCCGCGCAGGCATCGGTCGCGACCACCTGCCAGCGTGGACGCTCGCTGGCGAGTGCGAGTGCGACCGCGCCGCAGCCGGTGCCCAGGTCTGCCACGCGACCCGCGGCTGCGGTGCGCAGCGCCAGCGCGCGTTCCACCAGCAGCTCGGTTTCCGGGCGCGGGATCAGTACCGCCGGGGTAACTTTCAGGGTGAGTGACCAGAACTCCCGGGAGCCGGTGAGGTAGGCCAGAGGCTCGCCGGCCGCACGCCGCGCGAGCAGACGCCGGTAGTGTTGGGTGTGCGAGGGGTCGGCAAGCTCTTCCGGATGCGATTTCAGGCGTGCGCGCGCGACCGCCATGACGTGTGAGAGCAGCAGCTGCGCGTCCAGCTCCGCGGTTGCCGCAGCTTCCGTGCCGGCGGGCGCGGCGCGCAGCCGGCGCACGCCCTCGGCCAGCAGCTCCGCCACGGTCAAATTCGCCCTCATACGCGCAACTTCGCTGCGCCCCGGTAAGATGGCGCAATGCCAAACATACTGTACCCGCCCCCGCGGCCGCAGTCCGTCGGGGAGATTCTGGATTCGGCTTTCCGGATCTTCAGTGCCACGCTGCTGAAGTGTCTCCCGTACTCATTCCTCGGCGTGATGGTCGGCCACCTTACAACCTTCTACGACCTCGCCACCGGGCATCCCGTAGTGCCGACGACGCTGCGCGCTCGGCAGACTCACGATCCACTGTGGTGGATTCTGTTGATCGTGGCCACATTCGCCGTCACGACACTGACCAACGCCGTGCTGCTGCGTCAGTATGCGCTCGCGACGGGCCATCCCGCGGCGACCGGTACCGAGCTCTCGACCGGCGCACGGCGGGTTGCCGGTGTCTTGCTGATCGCGATCCTGATGACGCTGGCGGTTGTGGCGACCTTCATCCCGGTGTTCCTGGTCGCATTCCTCATGAGTATTGGCTTGTCGACTCCCCCGTCACCCGCCGTCATCTTGACGATCGTCGGCCTGTGCGTACTGGCGCTGATTCCTGCCTCGTGGGCCCTGATCCGCTGGGTCTGCGCCGTCCCGGTGTACCTGCTCACCGATCGCGGTCCGGTGGTCAGCATGAGTCACAGCTGGCAACTCACCTCGGGTCATTTCTGGCGCCTGAGTGTCATCTACGCGGTGGGCATCGCGTTGATCATCGTCCTGTACGTGCTCTCGGGCGTGATCGGGGCGGTGATTGCGTTGCTGCTCGCGCACGGGGATGTCGCTGTGATTACCGCAACATCGGCCGTGGTAGTCACGCTGCTGGGGGCTGTCATCACGCCGTTCTACAGTGCGCTGGTCCTCGCCGTCCTGGGCGACGTTGCGGTGCGCCGGGAGGGCGCCGACCTCGCACAACGCCTCGCGGCCCCCGCCCGATAGACATGAGCCGCTGGCTCCTGGCGCTCGTCTTTGCAGCCGCCGGGTGGCCGGGCGCGACCGCGCGCGATGCGCTCGGGGCAATCGATGTGTGCCTCGCGCAGCTGGATCGTGGTCTCGACGTGGGCTATCAGCGCATTGCCGCGCGCTGCCCGGACCTCACGCCGAGCCTGATGCAGAGTCCGTGGGCGGCCTGGCTGCCGCGCGACTGGAACCAGCCCGAGAACCTGCTCTCGGCCGAGGGGCTCACGGAGCTGCGCACGCTGCTCACCCGCGAACTGGCCTCCGCTCCGCAGGGGCGCGCACCGCGGGTGGCGCGGGTCGCCGCGGTGCTCGCGACGCTCCAACCGGATCGGCCGCGCGCGGGCTGGTGGGCGCGCTTGCGGCAGTGGCTGCGTGAAGCGCTCGCGCCGCCGCCGCAGCGCGCAGACCCGGGATGGTTGCGGCGCATGGTCGCAGACTCCGGAGTGTCGCAGGCTGTCCTGGAGGGCATCGTCTGGGGGGCGCTGGTACTCGTGATGGTGCTGGCCGGTGCCGTGGTCGTGAATGAGTTGCGCGTCGCCGGCGTACTGACGGGTTGGCACGCAGCGCCGCGCAGGGCGCGCACCGCCCCCCGCCAGGCGGCAGGGGTCACGCTCCAGGACCTGGAGCATGCGAGCCCGTACCGGCGGCCAGCTCTGTTGCTGGAGCTCATCGCGGCGCGGCTCGCGGAGCAGGATCGGCTGCCGCCGGCGCGCGCGCTCACGGTGCATGAGCTGACGCGCGCCGCACGCCTGCCCGGAGAGTCCGATCGCGAGCGGCTGAGCGAGCTGGCCGCGGCGTGCGAGCGCGTGCGCTTCTCGGGCCGGGAACCGGCCCGAGAAGCCCTGGCCGCGGCGCTCTCGCGTGGACGCGAGTTGCTCGCGGCGCTGGAAGCGCCCGTCAGGTCTGCGCAGGGCGCAAGGTGAGCGCATGCGCGAGCGTCTGATCACACTCGGATGCGCGCTCGGCGCGTTGCTGCTGTTCGGTGCGCTGCTGGTGCGCGGCGCAGGACTGGACTCACGTCGCGTCGCGCTGCCCACCACCATCGAGCGCCACGGCAACGGACTCGCTGGCGCGATGAGCTGGCTCGAGGCCGAAGGCATCCGCACCCTCTCCCTGCGCGAGCGCTTCGATACTCTGGCGAAGCGCCGGGACCTGCCCGCTGCGGGCAACCTGCTGATCGTGACCGTGCCGGTGGCAACGCCTTTCAGGGTGCAGGAGGCGCGCGCCGTGGACCACTGGATCAGGGCCGGCAACACCCTGCTGGTGCTCGCCGCCCTGTCGGACACCCCCGCTTGGGCTCGGGGCGGACTCGGCGTTCACAATGACCTGCAACAGCTCACCGGTCTGGACTTCGAGACCCTGCACGGCGCAGAGAGCCCGCAGCACGCGGCAACGCGCCTGATCGAGGCCTCGCGGCAGCTGGCACGGCCGCAACGCGGCACGCTGGTTCCCAACCGGCCTCATGCGTACCTGCGCGGGGTGGGCCGCGCGCTCGCCTGGTCGGATTACCCTCCGCAGGCCTGGACCGTACGGCTGCCGCGGGATGGTTTCGTTCTGGTCCTCGGGCACCAGAGCGAGACGGGTGAGGGCGTGTTATGGATGCGGCCCGCCGGCTCGGGGACCCTCATCGTGAGCGGCTTCGGTTCGCTGTTCAGCAACCGCGCGCTGGCGGATGCGGACAACGCCCGTTTGCTCGCCGACATCGTGGGCGCTACGGTGCGCCCCAAGGGCGCGGTGCTGTTCGATGATGAACATCAGGGACTGGCTGCGGCTTACGATCCAGCCAAGTTCTACAACGACCCGCGCCTGTACGGCACTATCGGGGTGCTGGCGGCGGTATGGCTCGTATGGGTGCTGGGCGGCACGCGCCTGCGGGTGCCGGCGACGCGCAGGCCGGCGCCGCGGGAGGCGGAGCTGGTGCGCGCCACCGGGGGATTTCTGGCGCGCGTGCTGCGCCCGGCCGCCGCGGCGCGCCGCATGTTCGAGCACTTCCGCCGGCGGCTTCCCGCGCGCTCTCACCGTGGGGCGCCAGGCGAGAGCCTGCCGTGGCAGTGGCTCGAGCAGCATCCGCGCCTCACGCGCGCGGACGTGCAGCAACTGAAGGACTGGTGCGCGCAGGCCCATTCGGACCGGCGCGTGCCCTTGAGGCGTCTGCATAACCTCATTGTTCGCACCGAAAGGCAACTGGCCGCATGAGCGCATCGATCCGACAGCTTGAAGATCTGCTGGTGCGTGAGCTGGGGCGGGTGGTGATCGGGGCGCGCACCTCGGTGCGCGCGCTCACCGTGGCGCTCGTCGCCCGCGGCCACGTGCTGGTGCAGGGCGTGCCGGGTCTGGGCAAGACGCTGCTCGCCAAGGCTCTGGCCTGTGCCCTGGGCGGGGAGTTCAAGCGCATCCAGGGCACCGCGGACCTCATGCCGAGCGACATCATCGGTGTGCACGTGTTCGACGAGGCGCAGCGCGCCTTCGTATTTCGCCCCGGACCGCTGTTCGCCGACGTGGTGCTGGTCGATGAAATCAACCGCGCCGGACCCAAGACGCAGTCGGCGCTTCTGGAGGCGATGGAGGAGCGGCAGGTGAGCGTCGAGCGCGCCGCCTGGCAGCTGCCGGCGGACTTCCTGGTGATCGCCACGCAGAACCCGCGTGAATTCGAGGGCACCTATCCGCTGCCGGAGTCGCAGCTCGACCGCTTCATGCTGCGCATCGACATGGACTACCCGGCTCGCGAGGCGGAAGCCGACATCCTCGCGCGCTACGGCGGCGTGCTGGCCGCCGGCCAGGAGGCGCTCGGGCAGATCACGGTGCTGGGGCGAGCGCTGATCGGCGAGGCACGCGCGGAGGTGGAGAAGATTCATGTCGCCGGGGCGCTGCTGTCCTACGTGCTGGATCTGGCGCACGCGTCGCGCGAGCACGCGCGCCTGACGCTCGGCCTGTCGACGCGCGGCGCGCTGGCCCTGCTGAAGGCCGGCCGCATTGCCGCCGGGCTGCGCGGCGGCGACTTCGTGACCCCCGACGATATCAAGGAAGTGGCCGTGTCGGTGATGGCACACCGCCTGGTGCTCACACCGGAAGCCGCACTCGAGGGCGTCACCGACCTCGACGTCGTGCAGGGTCTGCTGTCCGAGACCCCGGTGCCGCGCTGAGCGCTCGCCCGTGCATCTCGCCCATCGAGCCTACGTTCTGGTGCTGCTGACCGCGGTCATGGCGATCGCCGGGATCTGGTCGAGCGAGCCTGCCCTTGCCGATCTGTGGCGCATCCCGGCGGGATTGTTGCTGCTGGGGCTCGCGCTCGAGGGATGGTGCGTGCGCCGCCTGCCGGTCGCGGTGCGCCTCGCCACCGCGCCGCGCGCCTTTCTCGGGCGGCCGCACGCAGCCGCCTTCGTGTTCACCAACGCCTCCGCCCGGCCGCTCGCCGTCGAATACGCACCGGCGCTGCCCGCGGGCTTCGAGCCCCTGGCGCAGGTGCGCCGCGTGAGTGCGCCGGCGCACGCCACGGTGCAGGATTGCGTGACGCTGCTGCCGGTGCGGCTCGGGCCACAGGTGTGGCCGGCGCTGCCGGCGCGCGTGCTGGGTGTGCTGCGGCTCGCGTGGTGGACCTGCGCCTCGCATCCTGAGCAACGCCTGGTGGTGGCTCCCGATGCGCTGCACAACCGGGTGCGCCCGCGGGGACTCGCGGGCGGCGCGCGCCCGCGGCGTGTCGCGGGTGCGGGCGCGGAGCTGCACCAGCTGCGCGGCTACGTGCGTGGCGACCCGCTGGCCAGGATCGACTGGAAGGCAACGGCACGCGCCGGCGCGCTGGTCACCCGGGAGTTCAGCGAAGACCAGCATCTGGACATCCTGGTCGCCATCGACGCCGGCCGCTTCAGCCGTGTGCGCGCCGGGGCTCTGGACCGTCTCGGCCTGTATGCCAACCTGGCGGCGCGTTTTGCCGAGATCGTCACGCACCATGACGACCGCATCGGACTGGTGGTGTACGCCGAGCGCGTGCTCGCCAGCTGCGCGCCGGCGCGCGGGCTCGCCGGGGTGACACGCCTGCGCGGGGTGCTGGAGCAGCTGTCGGTGCAGGCGGCGGAGTCGGATCCGACCGCGGCCGCGGTGAGCATACGCGCGCTTCTCAAGCATCGCGGGCTCATCGTGCTGCTCACGGACCTCGACGACGCCAACATTGCCGACCAGCTCTCGCGTGCCGTACGGTTGCTCGCGCCGCCGCACCTGGTCGTGGTCGCAGGCGTGCACAGCCGGGAGATCGCAGAGCTCGCTCAGGGCGAGGCGCGTGAGTGGCTGGACCCGTGGATCGCGCTCGCCGCGGCCGAGCACGAGGCGCGCGCCGCCGCCCAGCGCCAGCTCCTGCAGCGACTCGGCGCCCCGGTGGTGGCGGCGCCGGCAGAGCGGCTCGAGCAGGCAGTGTTCGCCAAGTACGAAGCGCTGCGTCGCTCGCGGCGCGTGTAGCGGTCAAGGCAGCGCCCGGCGGGCGCGCCGGCCAAACAGCCAGCCGGACAGCAGCGCGATCATCACGAGCCAGTAACTGACACCGATCGCAACTCGTGCCCACAGCGCGAAGCGCGGGTTGGGTGACACGTAGCCCTCCAGCATCCCCGAACCCACCAGCAGCAGCGCACAGGCGAACAGCAGCTTGCCCGAGCGCAACGCCGCCACGCGGAACGATTCGATGCGGCCGGCCTGCGCCGGGCGGATGAGCGCTTCGCCCACCGCGGCCCCCGCGGCGCCCGACAGACACATGACCGAGAGCTCGACGCAGCCGTGCGCCACGATGAACGCCAGCAGCTGCGCGCGCAGCCCATGCAGGCTCACGAACGCGAACACCGCGCCCAGCATCAGGCCGTTCAGACCGAGGATGTAAAGAGTGCCCAGTCCGAACAGAAACCCGGCGCAGTAGGCGAACAGGCTCACGACGATGTTGTTCGCCAGGATCTGTACCGACAGCACCGAGGAGGGCACGATGTTCAGCAACCCCTCCGTCCACAGCTGGCCGCGCTCGACGCTCGCGATCAGATCGGGGGAGGCGAACAGCGCGATGAGCTCCGGGTAACGCCATACCAGCGCGTAACCGCCGATCACGGCCAGCGCGAAGATCGCCGTCGACCACAGGATGTAGGGACTCAGCCAGCGCACCACCGCCGGTAGCTCCTCGCGCAACAGCGTCAACACGGCGCTGCCGATGCGCCAGGCGCCGTGATGCAGCGTCGCGTGCGCGCGTGCGTAGGCGGCTTCCAGGAACTCGCGGGTGCGCGAGTCCGGCATGAGCACGCGCACACGCGCCAGATCATGGGCCAGCAGGCGATAGTCGTCCGCCAGGCGCGTGGCGTCCGCGGCATCGTCGCCGCGCCCGCGGGCGAGGCGGCGGGCGCGCCTGTCCGCCTGCCGCCACAGGTCCGCGCGCTGCAGCAGACTGACGGTAAGAGCGCGTTGCCGGGCCGAGCCGTTCACGTGACCTACCCCTATCGGGGACGCGCCAGGCGCTCGAGGCGCGTGCGCCAGGCGGCCTCATCATCGCCGGACTCACCGGACTCGCTGCCGTAGCGCGCCAGTACCTGCCGTGCGAGCCGCACGCGCGCCTCGGGCTGCAGCGCGGACCAACGCTCCAGCAGCTCGGCGACGATCTCCGCGCCGGCCGCGTCCAGCCGGCCGGCGCGGTGCGCGTCACCGGCGGGGGTCGGCAGGCGCGCCTCCGCCTGCTCGAACACCAGCAGCGTGCCGGCCGCCATGTCCCCGATGCGCAGGTTGTCGCGCGTCAGCACCACCGTGATCAGCCCCACGCCGTAGCACAGCGGCAGGCTGTCGACCAGGCGGAATACATTGCGGGTGAGGAGCGCACCGGCGCTGGGCGCGCCGCCATCGCGCGCCACGATCCGCACGCCTGCCATGCGCTTACCCGGCGTGCTGCCGCGCATCGCGAGCTCCACCGCGTGGTGGTAGAGGAAATAGATCGTCAGCGCGGGTGCGACGACCGCGCCGAACCAGCGAGCATCGCTGATCAGGGGCGGCGTGACGTTGAAGCGGCCATTGTAAAAGAGTGCACCGCATACGAACCACCCGAGCGCCAGAATCACGCGGATGTGCCAGTCGACCAGGAAGGCGTACGCGCGCGCCCCCGGACCCGCCACCGGCAGCGACACGTCGATGCCGGTGACACTGTCGACGGTCAGACCCGGTGCGGCCTCACTCATACTTCCTCTGCCAGCAGCTCGGCCTGGTGCTCCTGCTGCAGCGGCCCGATCAGCTCATCGAGCTCACCGTCCATGACCTGCTGCAGTTTGTACAGCGTCAGGTTGATACGGTGATCGGTGACGCGCCCCTGGGGGAAATTGTAGGTGCGGATCCTTTCGGAGCGGTCGCCGCTCCCGACCTGCAGGCGCCGCGAGTGCGCCTGCGCGCTCTGCTGCTTCTCCTGCTCGGCGGCCAGCAGGCGCGCCTTGAGCAGCGCCATGGCGCGCGAGCGGTTCTTGTGCTGCGAACGCTCGTCCTGACATTCCACCACGATGCCGCTCGGCAGGTGCGTGATGCGCACCGCGGAATCGGTCTTGTTGACGTGCTGGCCGCCCGCGCCCGAGGAGCGGTAGGTGTCGATGCGCAGCTCGGCCGGGTTGATCTCGACCTCGTCGACCTCATCGAGCTCGGGCAGGATCGCCACCGTGCATGCCGAGGTGTGAATGCGCCCCTGCGCCTCGGTCGCCGGCACGCGTTGCACGCGGTGCGTTCCGGATTCGAACTTCAGCAGCGAGAACGCACCCCTGCCGACGATGCGGCTGATGATCTCCTTGTAGCCGCCGTGCTCGCCCGGGCTTTCGCTGAGCACCTCCACCGCGAATCCCCGGCCTTCCGCGTAGCGCGCGTACATGCGGTGCAGGTCACCGGCGAAGATCGCCGCCTCATCGCCCCCGGTACCGGCGCGCACCTCGAGGAAGATGTTCCGGTCATCGCGCGGATCCTTCGGCAGCAGGAGCCTGCGCAGCTCGCTCTCCGCGGCTTCGAGCTCGCGCCGCACGTGCCCCACCTCCTCCTCCCCGAGCGTGCGTATGCCGGCGTCCGGATCGGCCTGCAGGTCGCGCGCCGCAGCCAGGTCGCGTTCCAGGCCGTGGTAGCGGCCAAAGCGCTCCGCCAGCGGCTGCAGGCGCGCGTACTCCATGGACAGCTCGCGGAACTGCTGCGAGCCGCCGGCCACCTCGTCGGTGGCCAACAATCGGCCCACCTCCTCGAAGCGGTCGGACAGTTTCTGCAGGCGCTGGCGGATGGATTCCTTCATGGCTGTGCCTTGGGGCGCGGCATTCTCCGGGATGTCTGCAGTTTGTGACAAGTTGCGCAATGCGCGCCGCTTGCGGAGGCTCTATAGTGCTCCGGTGAGTATGATCAGCTGCTTGCGTAACTCGAGCCCAGTCCTGTGCGCCTCGCTCCTGGCGGCCTCGCTGCTTGCCGGATGCGCCGCCGTCCGGCCCGCCAGCAGGGCCGCGGCGCCGCCGACCCCGGGCGGGGATGCCAGCGCCCTCACCGTGATCGCCGAGGTAGCCCTGAAGCGCGGCGACTGCCGGGCGGCCTCCGAAGCCTACGCGCATGCCGCCACGGTTGCCGCGGACGTTCAGCTTGCCCGCCGCGCCACGCAGGTGGCGATGGCTTGCGAGCATCTGCCCGCCGCCTGGGCTGCGGCGGGCCGCTGGCGCGCACTGGCGCCGGGTGATCGCGAGGCCGACGCCCTGTACGCGGCCGTGGCGCTCAAGCTCTATCACACCACCGAGGCACGCACCGCCATCCGTGACTACTGGCGCGCCGAAGAGCACGCCAATTCGGCAGGCGCCGGGGGCACCAGGCCAACCCAGCCAGACGGCTCTGCCGGCGACCGTGTGCCCGCTCCGGACCCAACGCCGGCCGCGCCGCGCGCCACCCAGCGTACGGCGAAGAGCATGACCGAGTTGACGGCGCTGCTGCTGGAGGAGTCCGATGCGCCCGCCGTGTTGATGGCCATGAGCGGGGCGCTGGAGCCGCCGGCGAGCTCGCCCGAGACGCTCACACTGTTGGGTGAGCTGGCGCTGGCTGCGTACGACGGTGAGCGCGCGCAAGGGTACGCGCAGCAGGCGCTGCAACGTGACCCGAAGGATCCTGCCGCCCTGCGGGTGCTGGCGCGCGCCTACGTCGTGCGCGGCGATGCCCCGCAGGCGGTCGCCACGGCGCGCGAGGCGAAGGCGCACGATGCAACGCGCAGCGGCTTCGAGCTTGCGGAGGTTCTCGCCTCGCTCGATCGCAACGAGGAGGCCCACCAGGAGCTCGAGCATCTGCGCTCCGGCGGCGCGCCGGCCGCGGAGGTCGATCGGCGGTTGGCGCTGCTGGCGTTCGCATCCGGGGACCTGAAGGAAGCCCGCCAGCGCTTCACGGAGCTGCTGTCGAGCGGCCAGGGCAACGAGACGGCGCAGCTGTATCTGGCCGATATCGCGGCGCGTGACGGCGATCCGGAGGGAGCCATCGCGGCCTACCGCCGCCTCTATGACTCGTCGGTGGCGCTGTCGGCGCGCTCGCGCGCCGCCTCGCTCCTGCTCGATCGTAACGCGCGCGCCGAGGCGCTGGCGCTGCTCGATGACTACGCCGCAGACCACCCTGAGGATGAGCTCGACCTGACGCTCGCCAAGGCGCGGCTGCTGGCCGAGCACGGCGAATCGGACACCGGGCTGGCATTGCTGGCCGCCGCGCTCGAGCGCCATCCGCAACACCCCTCGATCGAATACGACCGCGCAGTGATTCTCGAACAGGCGGGACACGTGCACGAGTCGGTCGAAGCGCTCGAGCAGATGCTCAGCGAGCGACCCGACGACCCGACTCTGTTGAATGCGCTGGGTTACACGCTGGCGGACCACAGGCTCGAGCTGGCGCACGCCGAAGGGCTCATCCGCCGCGCGCTCGCCGTGATGCCCGACAACCCCGCAGCCCTGGACAGCCTCGGCTGGGTGCATTTCCGTGCCGGCGACGCCAAGGGCGCCATCAGCACTCTCGAGCACGCCTACTCCCTCGGCCACGACGCCGAGATCGCGGCGCACTGGGGTGAGGCGCTGTGGGCAAGCGGCAGGCCCGGCGAGGCGCGCCGGGTGTGGGCGGCGGCGCTGGCCCGCGAGCCCGATTCAAAACCGCTCAAGGCTACGCTCAAACGGTTCCTGCCCGATGCGCAGTAGGGTGCTGCGCGTCGGCGCAGCGGTCCTGTTGTGCGTGTTGGCCGGCTGCCGCACCGCGCCCGTGTTCTTTCCGGTGCCGGCCCCATGGGAGGTGCGCCGATCGCAGCTGCAGGCGCGCGAGCACTTCGATCTCGGTGGCCGCGTGGCGGTCGCAACTGCACACGAGGGCTTCAACGCGAGCCTGCATTGGGAGCAGCAGGGCGTGCGCTCGCAGCTGACGCTCGAGGGCCCGCTCGGAACAGGTGCCGTGCAGATCAGCGCATCGGGCAATGAGCTTGCCATAGTCACGGCGCGCGGCCAGCACCTGGACAGCGCCGCGGCGCACGCCGATCTTGCGACGCGTCTCGGGTTCGATCCGCCGCTGGCGAGTCTGCGTTACTGGATCCTCGGAGTGCCCGACCCCGCGCAGCCCGCCGCCGAGGAGCTCGATGAGCGGCAACAGCGCCTGCAGGCTCTCACCCAGGCCGGCTGGCACATCGACTACAGCCTGTACGTCGCGGTCGGCGGTGAGTCGCTGCCGGCGCGCCTCACGCTGCGACGCGACGCGGTGCGTGTGCGGCTGCTCGTGGATGACTGGCAGTTATGACAGCCGCGACGGCCGATCCGCTCAGCGGGCCGCGCCCGCAGACGCACTGGCCCGCCCCCGCGAAACTCAATCTGTTTCTGCACGTCATCGGCCGTCGCGCGGACGGTTATCACGAGCTGCAGACGCTCTTTCAGCTCATCGACCTGTGCGACACGGTCGCGATCAGTGTGCGCGAGGACGGGCAGATCGAGCGGCCGGTGGGCCCGCCGGGCGTACCGGGCGAGACGGACCTGACCGTGCGGGCGGCCCGGGCGCTGCAGAGCGCCACCGGCACGCGCCTCGGGGCAAACCTCAAGGTGCACAAGCGCATCCCCCTGGGCGGCGGCCTGGGCGGGGGCAGCTCGGACGCGGCGACGACGCTGCTCGGGCTGAACGAGCTGTGGAGCTGCGGGCTCTCGGTGAGCGAGCTCGCGGCCCTTGCCAGACCGCTTGGGGCGGATGTGCCTGTTTTTGTTCAGGGTTCCTCAGCCTGGGCCGAGGGGGTCGGCGAGCGCCTGACACCCGTCACCCTGCCCGCGAGGTGGTACGTCATCATCCACCCGGGAGTCGCGGTGAGCACCCAGGAGGTGTTCCAGAGCCCTGAATTGACACGAAATTCGCCCCTCATCACACTACACGCCTTTTTTGAGTCGGGGGGGCGCAACGACTGCGAGCCGGTGGTGCGCTCGGGCTCACCGCAGGTGGCGGAAGCGCTCGAGTGGCTGGCGCGGTTTGCGCCGGCGCACCTGACGGGCACCGGCTCGTGCGTGTTCAGCGCGTGCGGGAGTGCCAGTGAGGCCGAGCGCCTGGCGGCGCGGGTTCCCGATCGCTGGAGGAGCTTCGTGGCTCGGGGCCTGAACAGCTCGCCGGTGCACGAGCTGCTCAAGCACGGGCGGCAAACGTGAGGCGGCTGTAAGATGCGCGCCCGCCAGCTCGCCGCGCGGGCGGACAGATGCTGGGGTGTCGCCAAGTGGTAAGGCAGCGGGTTTTGATCCCGCCATTCGGAGGTTCGAATCCTTCCACCCCAGCCAGTTTCATGAGGCCGGCGCGGGATGCGCGCGGGCACGGGGCTCACGCCGTGGAAATTGCACACAGCGCAGAGAGTATGAGTACCAGCGAGACACTGGCTCTGTTTGCCGGCAATGCCAACCCGGCGCTGGCGCAGGACATTGCGCGCAGCCTGCAGATCTCGCTCGGGCGTGCGTATGTCGGTCGTTTCAGCGACGGCGAGGTCAACATCGAGCTGATGGAGAACGTGCGCGGGCGCGACGTGTTCATCGTGCAGTCGACCTGTCCGCCGGCGAACGACAGCCTGATGGAGCTGCTGGTGATGGTGGACGCCTGCCGCCGCGCCTCCGCCGCTCGGATCACGGCGGTAGTGCCGTACTTCGGCTACTCGCGCCAGGACCGGCGCCCACGCGCGACGCGCTCGGCCATCACGGCGAAGCTGGTCGCCAACATGATCTCGAGCGCGGGAGTGAATCGCCTGCTGACGGTCGATCTGCACTCGGATCAGATCCAGGGATTTTTCGACATTCCGGTCGACAACGTGTATGCCTCGCCGGTGTTGCTCGGCGAGGCGTGGAAGCAGGCCTACCGCAACGTGATCGTCGTGTCGCCCGATGTGGGCGGCGTGGCGCGCGCGCGGGCCTTCGCCAAACGCCTCGACGATGCCGAGCTGGCGATCATCGACAAGCGGCGCCCGCGGCCGAACGAGTCAAAGGTGATGAACATCATCGGCGAGGTCGAGGGCAGGACCTGCATGCTGGTCGATGACATGGTCGACACGGCCGGCACGCTGTGCCAGGCCGCGCAGGCGCTCAAGGACGAGGGTGCGCTGAAGGTGGTGGCCTACATCACTCACCCGGTGCTGTCCGGCGGCGCAGTGGAAAAGATCTCGCAGTCGGCGCTCGATGAGCTGGTCGTGACGGACACCATCCCGCTGGGCGCCGAAGCCAGGCGGGCCGGCCGTATCCGCCAGCTGTCGGTGGCGGAGCTGCTCGCGGAAACCATCCGCCGCATCCGCGACGAGGAGTCGGTGAGCTCGCTGTACGTCGACTGAAGTTTTTCCTGGGATGCCGGTCGCGGACCGGCAGTGTTGTGCAACCAGCGGAGACATGTAATGCGTATTTCGTTCACCTTCGGCGCGGATGTCCGCGAGATGCAAGGCAAGGGTGCGAGCCGCCGCCTGCGTCACACCGGCAAGGTCCCCGCCATCCTGTACGGCGCCCGCGAGGACCCCCAGGCCCTCATTCTCGACCAGCAGAATCTTCTCACCATGATCGCCGACGAGCGCTTCTACTCCTCGATCGTGCGGCTGAAGATCGGCGAGCGCACCCAGGAAGCCATCATCAAGGACGTGCAGATGCACCCGGCGAAGAACGTGGTCGTGCACGTGGATCTGCAGCGCGTGGTCGAGAACGAGACGATCCGTATCCGGCTGCCGATCCACTTCCGCGGAGAGAGCGTGTCGCCCGGCGTCAAGACCCAGGGCGGCGTGGTATCGCACATGCGCGCCGACGTCGAGGTCAGCTGCCTGCCGAAGGACCTGCCGGAATTCCTGGCGCTGGATCTCTCGGACATGAGCCTCAACGACACCAAGTTCCTGGCGGACATCCCGCTGCCCGCAGGGGTGTCGATTCCGGAGCTCACGCAGCGCAACGCGCCGGTCGTATCGATCCATGCTCCGCGTGCCGAGGAGCCCGAGCCGGTTGCCGCAGAGGCCGCCGCCGCCGTGCCCGCCGAGGGCGCGGCTCCCGCCGTTGCAGGCGCTCCCGGGGCTCCGGGAGCTGCACCCGCGGCGGCCCCGGGCGCTGCGCCCGCCGCCCCAGGCGCTCCGGCCGCCGCCGGCGAGGCCAAGAAGGGCGGGGAGAAGAAGGAAGCCGCTCCTGCCAGGAAGGAGGGCGGCAAGAAGTAGCCGCCACCACAGGCACTGCTCAGACCCGTCACCGGCCGCCGCGGGAGCCAGGGCGCTCCTGCGGCGGCCGGCGGCGTTTGCGGTGTGAGTCAACGACATGGCAGGTGAGCCGCTCAAGCTGATTGTCGGGCTCGGTAATCCGGGCACCGAATACGCACGCACGCGGCACAACGCGGGCTTCCAGTTCGCCGACGAGCTCGCGCGCCGACATGGCGCCACATTCCGCAGCGAGCCCCGCCACCGCGCCGAACTGGCGCGCATGCGCGTGGGCGACACCGAGCTGTGGCTGCTGAAGCCCATGAGCTACATGAACCACAGCGGCGACCCGGTGCGCAGCGTCGCGGCTTTCTACAAGGTCCCCGTCGAGTCGGTGCTGGTGGCATACGATGAGCTGGATTTCCCAACGGGGGTGGTGCGGCTCAAGCAGGGCGGCGGCGCCGCCGGCCACAACGGCATGCGCGACGTGATCGCGCACCTGGGGGATACGTTCTGGCGGTTGCGGATCGGCATCGGTCACCCGGGCGACCGGGCGGCGGTGCTCGATTACGTGTTGGGACGCCCGCCGGCCGCGGAAGCGCAGCTCATCCACGAGGCGCTGCTGGCGGCCGCGGATATCGTGCCGCTGCTGCTCAGCGAAGGCGCGCAGATCGCCATGAACCGTCTGCACAGCCGCGAATCCGCACCGGGCGCGCCGACGGCGCCCGCCAACTCCTGAAGCACGAGACGAGTCCTCTTCATGCCCATCCGCTGCGGCATCGTTGGTCTGCCCAATGTCGGCAAGTCGACTCTGTTCAACGCGCTCACCCGCGCACAAGTCCCGGCCGAGAACTATCCGTTTTGTACCATCGATCCGAACGTCGGCGTGGTGCCGGTGCCCGATCCGCGCCTGGCGCAGCTGGCGGCGATCGCCAGGCCCGAGAAGATCGTTCCGACCACGGTCGAGTTCGTCGACATCGCCGGGCTGGTCGCCGGCGCCTCGCAGGGCGAGGGCCTCGGCAATCAGTTCCTGTCGCACATCCGCGAAGTGGACGCGATCGCCCACGTGGTGCGCTGCTTCGAGAGCGGCGACGTCATTCATGTTGCAGGTAGGATCGATCCGCTATCGGACATGGAGATCATCGACACGGAGCTGGCGCTCGCGGATCTCGCGACTCTGGAGAAGGGGCTGGATCGCGCCACGCGGGCGGCCAAGAGCGGCGATCAGGACGCGATCCGCAGGCGCGCGCTGTTCGAACGCGCCAAGGCGCAGCTGGATGCGGTGAAGCCGGCGCGCGCGCTGGCGCTCACCGAGGAGGAACGCCGCGATTTGCGCGAGCTGCAGCTGCTCACGGCAAAGCCGGTGATGTACGTCGCCAACGTGGCGGAGAACGGCTTCCACAACAATCCGTTCCTGGCAGCGCTCGAGCAGCGCGCCGCCGCCGAGGGCGCCGTGGTGGTGGCGGTGTGCGCGGCCATCGAGGCGGAGATCGCGCAGCTCGAGGAGGCCGAGAGCCGCGAGTTCCTCGCCGACCTGGGTCTCGAGGAACCGGGGTTGAACCGCGTGATCCGGGCGGCCTACCGCCTGCTTGGTCTGCAGACTTTCTTCACCGCCGGTCCCAAGGAGGTGCGCGCCTGGACGGTGCGCCTCGGGGCGTCCGCGCCGCAGGCGGCGGGGGCAATCCATACCGACTTCGAGCGCGGCTTCATCCGCGCCGAAGTCATTGCCTTCCCGGACTACCTCGCCGGCAGGGGCGAAGCCGGTGCGCGCGAGGCCGGCAAGCTGCGCCTGGAGGGCAAGGAATACCTGGTGCAGGAAGGCGACGTCATGCACTTCAGGTTCAATGTTTGACACTGAGCGGGGATGTACCCGCCCGTAGAACTACTGCCCGCCGACGCGTCGCCGTGCCTTGAGCAGCACATCCACCGCCTCGGGCCGATCATCCCAATAGTCCAGCCGCACCCTGCCGTCCGGCAGCTGACTCACCAGCGCTGGAGCCGCGCTGAACGTGCAGTACCAACCCGACGGCAGCACCACGGCATTTCGCGGGCGTCCCAGGCTACGATCGAAGACCAGCTCGTCTCCTTCCAGGCGGTAGCTCAGCGGTGCCGTGTAGGTCTCCGCAATGCGCAAGCGCAACGTCTGCCCCGCCTGCAGCGGCGCGAACGGAATCACGACCACCCGAGCGGTCGGGGCCACCGTTTCGCCCACATTGATTTTCGACGCTATCATCTCCGCGCCGCTCATCTCGTGCGCCTGCAACTCTTCTCCGGTATCGAGAACACGCGCAGAAGGATGACTGGCCACGCTGCCCTCGCGAACTACATTCGCGTAGCCATTCACCCCGGGACGCGCTTCCGTGTAGTCGTGGTACAGGCTGAACGCGTGAGTGTCTGGCTGCTGCAGGAAGTAGACAATCTCGCGGTCCTGATGGGCCCGCTCGGACAGCCGTTCCTGCTCGGTCTGCCCTTCAAACGGTGACTCCCAGCTGCGTTGCGTGGTCAAGGCCTTTGGCAATGCCGCCGCACCCACCTGCGCGTCCTTGATTGCCCTCAGCACGAGCGGCGCCTCGCCCGCCCCGGGATGCAGAAAGCTGAGCGCGATCCGCCCATCCTTCTCCGTCAAGATCTGCGAGGGCACCGTCATTCCCACGGCCTCGTATCCGGAGGGCAATACGATTTTGTTGCGCTTGATACCGAGCGGTCGATTGAAGACGATCGTCTTTCCATCCAGGTAGTAGCTGTTCGCATCCTTATAGGTCTTGAGGATCACCATGCGGCTCTCGCCATGTTCCGGCACAGGCCGCGCGAGCGTCACTCTGATGTAGTTGGTCGCAGGATCCGCATCAGGCATCAAGCGGTCTTTGCGTGCCTCCACACCGCTGACCACCTCAAAGTGCAGTGGGGTGCCGAGCATTGCGTCGTAGACGCTCTCGTCACTGGCAGAACTACCCTTGCGAATGGGGTTATAAAAAAACTTCGCCCCCGCAGTCGTTGCGGTCACCTCGTAGTAAATCCTGAAGCTGGCGGTCTCGGGAGCCAGCAGCTCATAGCGCGTATATTCGTCGGCCTCTGTCTGGTTTACCGCCGACGGGAAATACGGCCTGTCCTTCGTTGTCTGAGTAGCCTGGGCACTCACCGCCGGGCAAATCGGCAGCGCGAGGCAAACCACGACTCCAATCAACTCCTTCATCAGGCTGCCCTCACATCGCTGCGATCGACCGACGCACTTCGTGCGCCCGTGATTCTGGCCCGGGGCGCAGGATCGCGGAGGCTCCTGTGCCAGCGCAACTCACGGTTCCGGGTCCAGGGTTCGAGCCCCTCTCTTCAGCCAGTGGAATCAGTGAGATAGATGATCCGTGGGAGCCAGGCAGAGAGGCGTCATGCACGTCGGGTTCAAGGTTTGACACCCCGGGGCGCGGCTGAGGACAATGCGCGCCGCTTCGTGGAAAGGTAGCTCAGCTGGTTAGAGCACGGCACTCATAATGCCGGGGTCGAGGGTTCGAGTCCCTCCCTTTCCACCAATCAGATCAGAGTGATAGCGGTCGCCGCCCAGATTGGCTCGCCCGCTATAAGCGCACGGTAAGCGCAGAAGGTCGACCTTCTGCCGATCTTGATCACGAAATCCATGTGTTCGCAGCTGCGCTTATAAGCGCGCAAGTGCGCTCCGGTCTGGTCAGCCGGTGGATCGCGTCCCGGCGAGTGGTGTACGAGTCGTAGGTTTTGGTCAGGTTCGACTCGTGCTCAGCTGCTCGAAAGCCGCGCTCTGATTACGTTGGATATCGGCTTCGCCAATATCCAGCAGCGCTTGTGAATCGTCGAGGTCGGTCGCGTGCCGCAGACAGAAAACCAGCCGCGAGCGTCGGTGACAGAATTCTCGTCGAGTTTGAATCTCACGCCGCAGTGGACACGTGTGACACCGCGGTGACCGTGAGGTCACCGCCGTGTCTGACTAGCGCCCGCCGCTCACGGTCTTGTAGACCGCGTGGTAGTAGGTGACCGCGTAGAGCGTGTCGGGCTCTTCCGGATCCATCGCCAGGCCCGTGATCGACGTGTCGTAGTGCGTGGTGCCCCCAAAGCCGAGGTTGATCGGGAACCAGGTCTCCGCGGCATCGGTGCTCTTGAACACGCCGCCGTCTTCCATGCCGAGGTAGAGCACGTTCGGATGCCGGGGGTCGATCTGCAATGAACCGGTTTCCGCCACGGCCGCGAAAGGCAGGCCGACACTCTTGGGTGTGAACGTCGCGCCTCCGTCTATGCTCTTAAGCAGAGAGTAGCCGCCGGCGTACACGATCGACGAGTCGATCGGATCGACAGTGACGCTGGTGAAGTTGCCCGAAGCGTCGACTTCGACCCACGTGCGGCCTGCATCCTGCGAGCGCCACAGCCCGCCATTGTCCGGGAAATAGACGGTCGCATGATTGTGCGGATCGACCGTCACCGTGGGACCACTGAAGCCCAGATACACCCCCGCGGGCGCACTGGGAGCGCGGTCGATGCGGGTGAAGCTGTTGCCGAAGTCGGTGCTCTTCCACAGACCCTCTGCGTTGCCCACAGTGGTGGCGTAGACCGAGTGGTCAACCGGATCGACCGCGATGCCATAGACGGTGATGTCGGCCGGACCGAACCTCCGGCGCTGCCAGTGCCTGCCGCCATCCTCAGATCTGTAGAGGCCCCCACCCCACACCGACCCGGTGTACACGCGGCGCGCGTCCTGCGGATCGAAGGCCACCACACGCGGTCCGTTGCTGGTCAGGCCTTCAGTGCCGCCGTCGTGCCAGCTGCGTCCGCCGTCGTCGCTGGCGAGCAATCCACCGCCATTGGTCGTGAGCAGCAGATGATTGTGATCGCCCGGATCGATGGCAATCGAGTCCCCTTCCTGGCAGGCACAGCGCTTCAGCAGATTCCAACCGAGCCGGTGCCAATCGGAATCGCTGACCGAGCGCACGAAGGCGCCGTCGAAATTGGTGCCGACGTAGACCGATCCCTGGCTGTCGACGCTGAGCACATTGCCCAGGCCGGAGGAGACCTGCGAATTCTTCCAGGTCCTGCCGCCGTCGATGCTCTCTGACACACCCTGCGTGGCGGTGCCGGCGTACAGCGTCTGGCCGCTCTTCGCCAGCGACAGGATGCTCGTGACTCGAGGCGAGCCAATGCGCACGAACGAACGGCCGCCGTTGGTGCTCCTGAACACCCCGTGACCATCGGTGCCGGCATAGACGACGCTGCTGTTATCGGGATCAACCAGGATCACGTTGACATTGGAGTCGATACTGATGGGCTTCCAGGTGGTACCCGCGTCGGCCGATTTGAAGGCGCCCTGTCCCGCGGAGCCGGCATACAGAACGTTGCTGTTGTGCGGGTCGATGGCTATCGCGAATACCAGTGCGTCGCCCAGGCCGTCGGCCACATACGACCAGGTAGCGCCGCCGTCTGTGGTCTTCAGGAGGTAATCGATGGGACCGGAAGCACCGTACATAACGTCCGGGTTGTTCGGGTCCATGACCAGGGTCAAGCCGCCCCAGCTACCGCCGGTCCAGTGGGCGCCGCCGTCAACCGTCTTGTAGAGACCGTCGAATTGCGTGTTGACATAGACCACGTTCGGATTGCCGGGCGCCATGACCAGGCCCGAGATAGTGCCCCCGGCCGGAAGTCCCGTATTGACCGCTCGGAACGTGGCACCGCCATCTGTGCTCTTGATGACCCCGCCGCCCGTAGCGCCGATATAGATCGTGTGCGAGCGGGCATCCGCGGCGATGTTCGCCTCGATCGCCGGCGGTGCAGGTCCGATTGAGCGCCAGCCGACGGGCCCTCCAACCCCCGATTTCGTTGACCCGGACGAGACTTGACCGAGATTGGCAGTCCAGCCGGTGATGGGCAGCGCGAATGAGATTACGCTGACGAGTGTGCGCAGGATGAACTTCGCCCTAAATTGGATGGGCGAAATCATCAGTTGTGCAGATCGAGATTCGTCTGGCGATCGCGCCTGCGTTTTCTGACAACGTGTGAGCGCAAGCCACGCGCACGCGCCAACCAGCGTACTCAGAAGCAGCCAATCAAGGCTGCCGCCCCCTCCGTTGCCACCGCCGCCGCTGCTTCCGCCGGTGCCGCTTCCCGTCGATATCACTAGGGAGACTGCAGCACCGCTTGTCACCCACGTGCCTGCCGCCGGGTTCTCGCTGATCACGTGGCCGGAGGTGACCGCGCGGCTCGACTGCTGAGTGACCGTGCCCGTCGTGAGCCCGATACTCGTGAAAGTCGTGGTTGCCTCTGACTGTGTCTCGTTCACAACGTCCGGTACCTTCACGCCCACACCCGTGCCGCAGAACCCCGGGGGCGCCGCCACGGTGAACCCAAGCGCCGCATCGCCCTGAAGTGCGAAGAGCACCTGCTGGTTCGTCGCTGTTTCTGCCCCGACGAGGATCGTGCCGTCCGCCTGCCGCACCGGCGCCGGATAGCTTCCGCCCCCGAGCATGACCCCGGCTGGAACGGTGACCATCCCCGGGGCCGTCGGGGTTTGCCAGGCATTCGGCATGACTGGGTAGCTCCAGCCGACTAGGTCTGCGTTCAGCGAGTCGCTGGCGAGTAGCGCCAGCAGAATGCTGCCGTCACCCTGGACTGCGCCGACGATCGGATCGCTGTACGTGTGGCCATCGATCGCGGGCACCGACAGGAAGCCGTTGCCGTTGACGTTCGCATCGCCTGCGCCCGTGCATGGGTCGACCGCGTACAGCACGGCGTTGTGAGAGACAGAACCCATGATGATCAGATTCGGGTTGATCGTTTGCGAACTGTTCCACTCGATGCTGCCGCCCTCCCAGTTGTCGCCTGTGGGAGTCACGACCCCCGCCCTGCAGCAGAATGTGAATCCAGAGGGGTCGCCGTCAGCCGATACCATGTCCATCGCCAACCGGCTCGGCGCGGAGCCGTCCGGTCCAGCAACAAAGATCGACCGATCGCCGAGGACCGTGCATCCCCGTGGCCGCACGTTTAAGCTTGGCCGCGATTTGGTCCACGTCACGACCCCAGGCGTCCCACCGTTCGGATTGAAACTGGTGTCGAGCGCTGCGACGCCGTTGGCGTCCGGCGGCAGCAAGCGCTCGACTATGACCCCGCCGCCCTTGACTTCACCGGCCAGGACGAGCCCGTGTGTCACCGGGTCGATGCACAGGGCGTCGAATGCGTTGACTGAGTTCGGGTCGTTGTAGTTGGCGAAGCTGGTCGTCACACCGCTTGCGCCGAAGGCCGTATCGATGGCGCCGCTGCTGAGCCGTCGGGTGAGCGTGAACGGTCCAACGTAGCCGCTTGGGTGCGCGCCGACGAGCGAATACACACGGTGGTTGACGTCGCTATGATCCACCGCGTTGGACCGCCCGTAACTCGTCGAGGTCAGCGCTTCAGACACACCGTTGGTCCCGTACGTGGTGTCCACGGCGAACCAGCTGGTATTTGAGGCCAGCGCGATCCCGGCGCCCGCCATGCTCAGTGCGAGCAACCAGGCGGCCTTGCGCAAAGCCTTGGCTCTCATCGGCGCTCTCCCGATTTCCGTAGCGAGCGTGGCCGGCACGACTGCAGGACAGACGGCTCGAGCAATGTGACGACATGGAAACTTCATGTTCGTTCTCCCCGTGACAAGTACGGCAGCGAGTCACCGATTCACTGCCTGACAGTGATCGACGGTATAGACGTCGCGGGCGGGGCTTGCTGGAACCTTCCGGGAAGGCGGGTTCCTATTTGCGGGAAGAAGGCGGGAAGGCGGCGGCAAACGCCGGCCAAAACGCCTTATGTGAGGAGAGACGGCCTCAGGTCATGGCCCCCAGCGCTTCACAAGCTGCAGGCTGACCTGTCGCCCGACCAGCGAGGCATTGGCGGCGTCGTAGCCAAAGACGCCGGCCAGCGGGTCGAATTGGTCAATGAAGGGAGGGGATTGATCGAAGAGGTTATTCACGCCGAGATTGCATTGGGTATTGGCGATCCACCCCTGCCCACCTTCGACGCGATAGCCAAGGTTGAAGTCGACCGTCGTCCACGAATCGACGCCCCGCTCTCGCACGGAGCCCGGATCCAGGTACGCGCCGGAGAAGTTGACGGTCGTTTGGACTGTCCAGCCCCTTGACGACCATGAAAGGTGCGCAGCCCAGCGCTGTTTTAAGGGGCTGCCTACCGTATTGATCAAGTCGAAGACTGGCGCCGTGGGTGTGATCTGTTGTTCCTGGGCAAATGTATAGGTGCCGCTCAGACCGAAAGCCCATCTGCCTCTTGCGGAGTCGATGGCATAGTCCAAGGTGAAGTCCACTCCGCGTGTCTTGATCCTGGCGAGATTGCGAAACCGGCCGTCGATAATAACGGCGATCGGTTCACTGCAATTGCCGGTGCCGAAGAGCCTCCTGACGCTTTGGCAGACGGCATCGATCTGCGCCTGCGTCGGGTTGCGCGTGATCAACGACGCAAGTTGCGTCTCAAAAGCGAGAAAGTCCGCCGTGTTTGGACCTACATTGCGGATCTTTCCCTTGTAGTCGATGTCAAAGTACGTCATGGACAGGGAGAAATTCGGTGCCGCCGGCGGCGCCACGTCCGCACCGACGGACCAGGCTGTCGCCGTCTCGGGCTTCAGGTCTTTCAGCGTGCCGAATAGCAAGAGAGCCAGTGTCCCCTGCGGAGACTTCGGATCGCTGACGACTCTTATTTCGCCGTCGCCGATCAGGTCGGGGTTGGACCAGAGAAAGGGTGGCGGCCGGAATGACGTGCCCCAGTTGCCGCGCAGTTTGAGGATGCGGAATGGGCGCCAACTCAAGCCCACTTTGGGATTGAAGGAGCTGGCGGTGTCGCTGTAATGGTCATAGCGGCCGGCAAGCGACAAGTCGAGAAGATTCAGCGTTGAGTTCGCTGCCGCGCCGGCAATCGGTATCGCGAGCTCGGCAAACGCGGCCGCAGCGTCTCTGCCGCGGTTCTCGGGGCTAAGGGCAACGCTCAGACCCACGGAGTGCTCTCGGCGGAAGTCGCCGCCACCTGCAAAACGGATGGGGCCCGCAGGCCCCGTGAACAACGTCCCGTCCGCGATGACACTTGCCATGGCGGTGGTGAATTCATCCGGATAATCAAGAGCGACGCTTTGATTGCGCAAGGCCGCAAGCGTTGCGGGAGCGGTGTGTGAGCCGTCGCCAAAGAGGTTGAGCGCGGTTGCCGGGTCGGCGCTGGCGAGTAGGACGTCAATGGCGCCGGTGTTAAGGTTGTTATACTCGAAGAATCTCGTGCTCGATTTTGAATAGGCGGTTGAGAGCCGCAGTTGCCACCCCCGCGGCAGCACACCCTTGATGCCCGTCGATATGAATGAGGTCTCGGTTCGTCCGTGGTCGACAACCGGCCCGACATCTGCTGTGAAATCGTAGGCCACACGCACCGGGCCGCCCAGATGGTTGAAGGCATTGCTGGCCGGTACCAAGAAGGTGCCGGTGGGTTGTGGGAACGTGGAGTCGAATTCGCGCGATGAGTAGCGCCCGTCGACGGATAGCTCCCAGTGCCTCGACAACATGTAGGCGGCACTTAAGAAGACGCTGCGCATTTCCTGCTGGGGCAGGATGTCGTTGTCGATGACGGAGTTGGTGTAATTGGCTGTGCCCGGAATGAGCTGTGTGGCGGTTAGATTCGATCCGTCCTGGCCGCGCGGGATGGCGCGTGTGACGGGATCGAGGATAGTGCCGGGGTTGCCGCCGACGCCGCGCAGGTCACTGCCGCCAAAGCGCCGAAAATCACCATTGGCCGCGCAATAGGTCCTTGCGCTGCATGCCAGGGCACGGCTGTCGTCATATTGAAAGCCGAGCAGCGCGTGCCCGTCCGGCCCGGCGTGACCCCAGAGCCCCGCGATGGTCCGCTCGGTGGCGTCTCCGCCCGCGGTCGACGCCCGCGCGCGCGCTTCGAAGCCTTCGAAGTCTTTGCGAAGAATGACATTCACGACGCCACCGATGGCATCTGCGCCATAGAGCGCAGAGGCACCCTCCGGCAGAATCTCGATGCGTTCGACCGCCGAGGCCGGGATACTTGAGATATCGACGAACGAACCCTGATAGCCGCTGGCTCCCTGACGCTGACCGTTCACCAACGTCAAGGTGGTGCCGAGCCCCAGTCCGCGCAATTGCACTTCGGCGCCGCGGTTATCGTAGTTGTTGATCTCGTCTCCGTCGCGGGTTGCAGCGTTGGTCCGGCTGAAATTCTGCGTCACGGTTGCCAGCACGTCCTCGATCCGCTCGTAGCCACTGGCGTCGATCTGCTCACGAGTGATGACGAGCAGCTTGGAGCCCGCGGCGTCGGTGCCGTGGATGTGACTGCCGGTCACAACAACCTCATCGAGCTCGTCGGCAGTCTGAGTCCCGACTGCGGGCCCTTCCGCGGGCGCGCCCCGCGCCCCGGCCGCACAAAGCATCCCCACGCAGACCCCAATCGAGAATGTCTGAATGCCGACCGCGACGCGGCGCATCACATGCCTAGCTTCGGTGAGGATCGTCGGGTCGCCGCGCATCAGGCACACTGCCGCGGCGCCGCAGCTCCTCGAGCTGGCGACGCTGCTCGTCGACGTAGCGCTGCACGTCAGTCGCGATCGCCTGGAAGCGCGGGTCACCGTGCAAGGGCAACCACACGGGGTCGTATCTAAACGTGTACCACCAGAACCAGTAATCCCCGGCGCGGAAATCTTCCGCCAGGGCGTCGAGAGCCTCGTCTCTACGTCCATCCAGCATGAGAGCTTCAGCGCCACTCCGGCGCACGGCGCCCGCGTATTTCGCGCCATTTCGGAAGATCCATGACACGGCAGCACGCCGCAGTGTCTGCGCCTCGGATGCATGGCCTTGTGCCGCCAGCAGCTGCGACAGCAAGATCGCCGCTTCGCAATTGCACTCATCCAGATGCGCTGCCGGATCGCCTTCGAAATAGTTGCGCGCCTCGATGAACGCAATCGCCTTGCGCAGTTCACCGGTCTTCAGCGCATAGTCGCGCACTGATTGATTTGCCAACCAACCGCTGCAACCGTCCCACCCGGTGTCGTAGGCAGCACGCCCCGCTGCACGCCAGTCACCCGCATACATAAGCAGTACGCGCGGGGCGGGCGCGCCTTTCGGCACAGCGGCCACCGCGCGGGCCGCTTGCTCGTCGCCAAGATCCAGATACACGGCCATGGCCGTGTTACGCGGTTCGAGATTGTGCGGGTCGAGCGCAATGGCGTGCTCCAGAATCGCCACCGCGTCGGTCAGCCTGCCGTGGAACATCCAACGATACTTGCCAACCTGGAATAGCGCAGGAACGAATTCCGGATCGAGCTCCAGCACGGAGATCATGCTTTGCTCGAGCGTGGCTGCGCCGCCTTCGCTGAGGCCGCCTGTGGCAGCGTCGAAGTGGGCGCCGGGCGACATCGGGTCGATCTGCAGAGCGCGCTGCAAGATACGCTTGGCTTTTTCGCGCTGCACCGGGTAATTCCCACTGTCTCCGCCTGCCTGCACCCAGCCGAAGTCCTGGTAGTCCAGGAATTCGGCGTAGGCGGTGAGGCCGCGGCCATTGCTGGGATCGAGGGCGACACCCCTGAGAAAGTCGGCATCGCGCGCCTCGAATGGCGCATTAGCCCACATGGCCCGCGCAAAATAGGCGGCGCCCGAGTTGGGGTCGAGCGCCAGCGCACGCTCGATCAACGGCCGGAAGCGTTGGCGGGCCAGAGCCATATCCTCATTGTGCAAGTGAGCCGCCTGCAGCCGGGCATCGTAGAGCGATGCGTAGGCCGCCGCGAAATTCGCGTCCAACGCGATAGCCTTCTCAAAATACGGCACCGCGGCCTCCGATTCGGCCACCGAAAACCGACCGAGCAGGGCGCGGCCGCGCAGGTAAGCGAGGTAGGCCTCGACATTACCGCTGCGCACTTGCGTGGCCGGGGGGGGCGCGAGTGCGCCGAGTTGTGCTGAGAGCTCGGCGGTTACTTTATCGGCGATCTCGTCCTGGACGGTGAAAATGTCACTCAGGGCTCGATCGAAGTTCGTCGACCAAATCATCGTGCCCGCGGTCGTATCAACGAGCTGCACGGCCACGCGCAAACGATCAGCGTTGCGCTGCACGCTACCATTGACCAGATAGCCGCAATTGAGTCGCCGACCGATTTCCTGGGAATCGATACTTGTGGTGTTCAGCGCGAACGAAGAATTGCGCGCTATGACAGCAAGTCCGGTGACGCGAGACAGTCGGTTGAGGACCATCTCCGGCAGACCGCGCGCCAGGTAGGCATCGGCTGTATCCGCGCTGATGTTTTCGAATGGCAATACGGCCACAGTGCGTGCGCGCGTGCCGATGGGTGCGTCTGCAAGTTGCGAAGCTTCCTGCGGGATCGCGGCGCTCGAGCTGTGATCTCGGATGAGAGTGCGCGCAACGATGCCGACCGCGAGCACGACCACCACAAAGGCCGATAGCCCGAGCCACTGCCTCGGGCTCAGCTGCGCACGGACGGGTTGAGATCTGCTCGCGGCCGTGTCTGGTATTGAGGACTCGATGCGTGGCGTGGCGGCCACTGGCGCCCCGAGCGGCGCCGCTAGGCGCTCGGCGCGAGTCACGTCGGCAACCAGCCGGTACCCGCGACGGCGCACCAGGGAGATATAGCGGGGCTCCTTCGCGTCATCTCCCAGCGCCTCACGCAGGAGATTGGCTCGCTTGTTCACTGTCTCCGGACTCACCATCAGGCCGGGCCACACACGCGCCATGAGCAGGTCGAGGCTCAGGACGTTCGGCGCGCCGCGAATGAGTGCTACGAGCAGCTGGAACGATAGATTGGGCAGAGTGATCTCGGTGCCCAAGCGCATGACGCGCTGCTGTCCGATATCAACGCGCAGATCGCCGACGACAAAGATCTCGCTGTCAACGTCCGGCGCGTCGTTTGGGGTCTGGTTCATAAGTCCGCATCGACGCTTGAGTGCGGTCACCTATGCGCTCGCGTTCCGACAGCCGCCCGCACTCAGTAGCGGATGAGATGAGGTTAAAATCTTCCGGGATTGTACGCCGTTGCGATCCGCCCAGCCCTGCTTGCGGCCTCCAGGGATCTCAGCGGTGGGATAGGTCATCCACTCCTTACCGCGCACCGGGTGTTGGTTCCGAACGGGAGGTCCGCACACGCGACGCGGGTATGTTTGCGGGTATTCAGAAGCGATGACAGTGAAGAAAGCCATTAAAATCCGGGCCTTAGAAAACGATTTCAATTCCGGCCGGGGGGGCCACCCCACCGCCTTTGCCCCTCGCCCGATTGGATAGAAGAAGAACACCGTGCACGTCATGTGGGTGTTGATTAGCGCATCGCTAAATAGATCGGGGTTACAAGCGGGCG
>WNFW01000183.1_pt1 | contig 37729 bp, 29 predicted proteins | sample 5400131 | NCBI WGS metagenome assembly WNFW01 (sample SAMN13153362, study PRJNA577476) | soil metagenome | isolation source: 20 cm soil or saprolite under grassland replicate 1 | place: USA:California | collected 2016-06-15 | reverse complement strand
GTCCGCAGCGAAATCGTCGAGGGAACGAGCCTGGATCACGCCCAGGCCGACCGGCCTCTCGATCATGAGTCCCACGATCACGGCGAGGAAGGGCATCACCATGCCCATGATGCCGAACATCATGACGCTGAGCATCGTGATGCCGAACATCACCACGCCGATGCGGAGCATCATGATCACGGCGATGATGCGCCCTCCCATGAGCAAGATCACGACCGCGCGTATGATGAGCATGGTCGCGCCGGCGAGACGCCGGCGGCGGAATTCCGCCCGGACATGCCCGACATGGCGGCGGTCGAAGCATCCGCCGCTGTGGCCGATGCGCCCGGCGCTGAAGCTCCTCATGAACGCGCGCATGATGAGCGCACCAGTCAGGAGTATGCGAGCGAAAACGCGGTTCATGCCGATGACGCGGCGCACGCCGAAGACGGCGGCGGCGAGCACGCCGAAGACGATCGCACCGAAGACAGAAGTGACGGGGCCACCGCGTCAGTTCATGGCGAACAGGCCTCCCCGCTCGGCGACGACGGCCACGACGATGAAGACGAAGGCGACGACGTCGAGGAAGAAGTCGTCGAATCCGTCGGCGGTGACGACGTGCTGGAAGAGGTGCCGGAACGCGCTTTTCGCCCGCGCCGGCAATACAAGATTCAGGAAGTGATAAAACGCCGTCAGGTGATGCTGGTGCAGGTGGTCAAGGAAGAGCGCGGCAACAAGGGCGCCGCGCTCACGACTTATCTCTCGCTGGCAGGCCGCTACGCGGTATTGATGCCCAATACCGCGCGCGGCGGCGGCATCAGCCGCAAGATCACATCCGCGCAGGATCGCTCGCGGCTGAAGGAAGTGGTGCAGGACCTCGACGTGCCCGAGGGCATGGGCATCATTCTGCGCACCGCGGGCGCATCGCGCACCAAGCCCGAGATCAAGCGCGACTTCGAATATCTGATCCGGATGTGGGAAACCGTGCGCGACATGACCCTGAAGTCGCAGGCGCCGACCCTCGTCTACGAAGAGGGCTCGCTCATCAAGCGTTCGCTGCGCGACCTCTACAACAAGGAAATCGACGAAATCCAGGTCGCCGGCGAAGCCGGCTATCAGGAGGCCCGCGATTTCATGAAGATGCTGATGCCCTCGAACGTGCGCGCGGTGAAACAGTATCGCGACGGCCAGCCGCTGTTCTCGCGGATGGGGGTCGAGAGCCAGCTGGATGCGATGTTCTCGCCGACCGTGCAATTGCGCTCCGGCGGCTACATCGTCATCAACCAGACCGAGGCGCTGGTTTCGATCGACGTCAATTCCGGCCGCTCCACCCGCGAGCATCACATCGAGGATACCGCGCTCAAGACCAACCTCGAGGCTGCCGAGGAAGTCGCACGGCAGCTGCGCCTGCGCGACCTCGCGGGGCTCATCGTCATCGATTTCATCGACATGGACGAAAAGCGCAACAACCGCTCGGTCGAGCGCAAACTCAGCGATTGCCTGCGGCAGGATCGCGCGCGCATCCAGGTCGGGCGCATCTCGCATTTCGGCCTGCTCGAAATGTCGCGCCAGCGCATCCGCGCCAGCGTGCTGGAGAGTTCGACGGAACCCTGCCCGCAATGCGGCGGCAGCGGCCATGTGCGTTCGGTTTCTTCTGTCGCGTTGCAGTTGCTGCGCGGTCTCGAGGAAATCCTGATGAAGGGCGCGACCCACAATCTGGTGGTACGCACCCGAACCGATGTTGCGCTCTACGTGCTCAATCACAAGCGCGGTCACCTGCGCGATCTCGAAAACAGCTTCAAGGTGACGCTTGCCGTGATCGCCGACCCTACGGTCAGCGGCCAACAGTCGTTCATCATCGATCGCGGCGAACAGGTGCATACGCTGGAGGCCGCCAAGGCGTTGCTGGCGGCGCAGGTTGCGGCGTTCCCGCCGCAGACCGAGGAAGCGTTCGACACCGACGAGCCGCTCGACATCGAAGCCGAATCGGAACTGGAAACCGAGGAGACTGAAGGGCTTGCCAACGAAGCCTCGGGCAGCGAGGAGACTGGCGGCGAAGCCGACACCGACGGCCACCGGCGCAAGCGGCGACGGCGGCGGCGCGCCCGTGCCGGTGAGGCCCGCGAGGGCAGCCCGGCGCGTGAGGAAAGCGATCTTCCGCGCGTTGTGTCCGAGGCGGCCGGCATTGTCGGCGCCGTCGAGGATGACGGCGAAACCGACGAGGACGAATCCGAGCTGCAGCCTGGCGCGGTGCGCGCCGATCAGCCGGCCGGAGGCGAGCGAAGGCCCCGCCGCCGCGGTCGTCGCGGCGGTCGCCGTCGGCGCGGCGGGCTGGAGGATGGTCTGGCCGGATCGATCGCGGACGAACTTGCGCCGACATCGGCGCCGGAAGCGACCGATGCGGTAGCCGATTTCGACGGATATTCGGCCGTGCATTCTCAGGCAGTCGAGCAAGTCGAACCCATGGCGCCAGTCGAACCCATGGCGCCAGCCGAATCCATGGCGCCGGCGTCCGAGCCGCAGGCTACCGATCAGGCTCAGCCTCAGCAGGAGCCGGCGCACGCGTCCGCGCCGGAAGACACCGCTCAAGAGGCCGAAAGGGCCGCGCGGCGCCGTTCGACCGTGCGCGAAAAGGTGAGCTTCCTGACCGACGCCCGGCCCGAAGCGCCGGCCGCCCACGGCCAGCCCGAGCCAGCGCCCGCCCCGGCGCAGCCGGGGCCCGCGGCGACCGATGATGCCGCGCCGCGCCGCGCCGGATGGTGGTCGCGCCGTTTCGGCAATGGCGAGTAAGAAATCTGACCTATGAGACGAAAAACCGCCCGGCCAGGAAACCGGGCGGTTTTTTGTCAAAGATGGCGTTGCGGTGTATTCGTCAATCCGAATCCATGCGCGACACTTGGCCGCTCTGGACGGCATGACCGACGGAACGCAGACATCGCGCCGCGTCTGATCTGATATGAGATGTGCCGGGGTTGGACGTTACCCAGCCGCGGATCAACCCACGAGATTGCAGAGCGATGCGATCTCACGTAGACCTTGATGCCTCTAACGTCATATTTTCGGGATGTTTTGAGGCGTGTGGGTTCGGGGCCAGCTGTTTTCTGAACTTGGATCTACGGCCCGGGACTGGGCGCCGGTAGCCTCGGCCTATGCAAGGAGCGGGGCGGATACTCATGGCTGAATCCCCATGAGCGATATCGAAGCGTCGGCGTCACTGGCGGACAGCCGGGAAAGGACGATTCTCACAACCGATATTGTCGGCAGCACCGCCCTGCTCCGCCGCTTTCCCAACGAGATGTTGGGCGCCATGGATCTGCACGACCAGATTCTCCATGCGGCCATCCGCTGCCATTCTGGCAATCCGTTCAGGCACACCGGGGACGGCGTGTTGGCAATCTTCGAGCGGCCGCTGGACGCGGTGCTGGCGGCGATCGACGCGCAACGCGCGATGCGCGGCGCCGCTTGGGGTTCAACCGGACGGCTTCAGCTACGGTTTGGCATTCACACAGGCCTCATCCGGGCGCGGATGGGGAGCGACTTCTTCGGCCCCGCCTTGCCAACGGCCAACCGGTTACAGAGCGCCGCCAACGCCGATCAAATCCTGCTTTCGGATGTCACCGCGGAGCGGCTGGCGATCGACCTTCCGCAGACGTCGTTCGAACTGTCCGACCTCGGCGAACACCACTTCAAGGGCATCGAACCAATCCGCGTCTACCAGGTCTGTACACCGGACCTGCCGAGCGCCTTCCCGCCGATCGGCGGCAAGCGGGAGACCGCCAGCGGCAATCTGCCTGCGAATCTGAGCTCGTTCCTCGGCCGCGAGCGAGAGCTTACCGATCTTGTTCAACTAACCCGCGTGTCGAGGTTGCTGACCCTCGTCGGTCCGGGCGGAATTGGCAAAACGCGGCTGGCCATCGAGTTCGCCCGGTCTCTGGACTCCTCGTTCCCCGAGGGCGCATGGTTTGTTGATCTGTCGGCGCTTGAGCGGGACAGCGATGTCTGGCCCGCCATCGCGGAGGCCCTGTTGATTCAACCGGCCCCCGGCGTGGAGTGGCGAATCCAGGTCATCGAACGTCTATGCGACGCGAAGGCGATCCTGCTGATGGACAACTGTGAGCACGTGCTCGATCCGATCGCCGACGCGGTCACCGAGCTGGCTTCGACCTGTGGCACCCTGCTCCTGATCAACACCAGCCGGCGCACCCTTGGGGTAGAGGGCGAGGCGCTCTACGAGGTCTCTTCCCTGAGTTCCGCGTCGCAGGAGGATCCGGGGCAGTCCGCGGCCGTTCGCCTGTTCGTAGAACGGGGCCGACTGGCCGATCGTCGGTTTCAGCCGACCTCGGATGATCTCGTCCTCATCGAGAGGATTTGTGCCAACCTCGAATACATTCCCCTCGCTATCGAGATTGCGGCCGGTCATCTGCGCCGGCTCACCCTGGAGAGCATTGAAAGCGGGGTGACAAAACCCCTTGATCTCCACTCGAATAACTTGCGGCGCCGCGCCGGCCGCCAGCAAACGCTTCGGCAAACCCTCGAATGGTCGTACGAGCTACTCGATCCGATCAGCCGCCAGGTTCTGCAGCGCTTGTCCGTATTTTCCGGCCCCTTCCATGAAGAACAGGCCCTCGCTGTCTGTGCGGGGGATATGCCCAACGAATCCCAGGTACTCGGCGGAATCGACGAACTGGTGGAATCCTCGCTGCTGGCGCGGGACATGGGCGGCCGCAAGCTGCTTAGAATGCTGCAAACCGTCCAAACCTTTGGCAGGGAAAAACTCGACCATGCCGGATTGCTGCAGACCGTGGAAACCCGGCACAGCGAGGTCTACGCGGCCCGATGCCGGGAGCTGGGCCAACAAATTGCGAGCGTCAAGGAGGCCGAGGCTGCCAATGCGATTTACGATGAGCTGTCTAATCTCCGTGCGGCCTTCGAGCGCGCCGTAACGCGCGATCTGAAGCTGGCGGCGGACCTGGCAGCTCCCCTGTTCCTGTTCAACTACTCGCACCGGGGGGTGGAGACCGGCAATTGGTACGAGCGGATCATGGTCAGGCCGGGCGCCCATGAGCTCGAACAGGCGCCCATTCTTCTTGCCGGTGCCGCGGGCCACGCCTTCCACGCCGACGGGGATCAGAAAAAGGCCGCCGCTTTCGTCGAACGCGGCTTGCAGACCGAAGCTGCCGGGTCCCGATCCAGCCAGGGCTGGCTTTCCGGTGTCGCCGGTCAAATGGCCCAATGGTCCTGGGACCTGACGGCGTGCATCAACTACCACATGGCGGCGGTCGCGCAGGCGCGAAACGCAGGCAACACCTCCTGTGAGATCATGTCGCTATGCATGGCGACCTTCGTGAAGGCGCGGACGCACGATCTCGATGGCGCCAGCAAGTTGCTCAGGGAAGTCAACCAAGTTGCGCAAACGGCCATGCAGCCTACGCTGATGGGGTACATCCATTATGCCCGAGGCGGCGTAGAAAGCTTCAGGGACCCCAATAAAGCGATCGATGAATACCAGACGTCCGTGGAATGGGCGCACATGGCGGGCAATAATCTGGGGGCTCTGCGGGTCAAGCATCTGATTGCGGATTTGCAGGCGGCTCAGGCCGAGCCAATCGATGCTCTGGCTATTCATGTTCGTATGCTGATTGATCTTCCAATCCACGGGGCAACATTCTACGCTTGGTTGACGATCCGGTCCCTGCTATCGCCACTGGCTCAGCTTGAAGCGGATGAGGACCTTGCCCTATTGGCAGGTGCCCTCAGGGTTTCACCGTTAAAGCTGGACAGATCGGCCAGAGCCGCTGTCAGTAAAGCGAAAGACAGACTTGGTGACAGTGCATTCGAGCTGGCGGCGGCCCGCGGATCTCGGTTTGACCTGGCGGAGGCCCGAACGTACATCATCGACGTCCTGGGTGGCATGGGGCGCCAGCTGAATGAAGTTGGATCTGGCACGCATCCCGTTGGGAAGCGTTAGTTCGTTAGCGTTGGAGTGGGGCATGGGCAGTTCATCCGCGGCCAATTCATCCCTAGCGGAGCGGTTGGTCGACGCCGTCATTTCCGATTTTCCGGATCATGCCCCTGGCACAAGACCGGTCCATACCATTGGCGTGGGCGTGGACGGTTATTTCGCGGCGTCAGATGTGGCGCGCGCCTATTGCAAAGCGGAGCACTTCAAGGGACCGCGCGTTAAGGCATCGGTGCGATTCTCCAACGGATCGGGGAGTCCGGTTCAACATGATGGACGGTCCGACGTCCGGGGAATGGCGACACGGTTTCACCTGCCGGACGGGACCGCAACCGACCTGATCGCCATGACGCTTCCCGAATTCTTCTCGCGCACTGTCGACGAGTTCTTGGATTTCAGCAAGGACGCCCAGCCAAAGCCGGTCCGCAGGGAGTCTCCGTGGCGGAAGATTCTCGACATGCTGCGGCTCACGCCGCCGCTTGACAATCCGCTACCGGGACAAACCAACAGCGGCGACGCGGGCACGCTGAGTTACGCCAATCGGCACCACTTCGCCCGGCTGGGAGTGTTCCAGGCCGCGAAAATCGGCGCCCCGGTGAGCTATGCCCGCGCCAGCTACCACGCCGTCCACACTTTCGTGGTGACCGCTCCCGACGGACTTCGCCGCAATGTTCGTTTTTCCTGGCAGCCGGTCGCAGGCGTTCGCACCACCAAGCCCACCGATGAGCCGTGCGATGTTTACCTGCGCAAGGAGCTTGAAGAGCGCCTGGCGCGGTGGCCCGCCCGTTTCATGCTGATGATGACGATCGGCGAGGCGGGTGACACGATCGACGATCCCACCCAGCCCTGGCCCGCCAAGCGCGTCCGGGTCGTCATGGGCACCCTGACGCTGACCAACGTCGCCAAGGATCAGGCGGCCGCCGCCGAACACATCAGCTTCAATCCGTGCCGCCTCGTGCCTGGCATCGAAGCCTCCGGCGATCCGATCTTCCGTGCCCGCAAGGACGCCTATGAGGCATCGCGTCAAAGGCGCGGCGGCGTTGCGTGCCCCTTCAACCGGAGTTGAGCTGATGCCAAGTAGCGGAGGCTGGTTCGATCAATTTGTGGACAGGCTGCCCGAGAAGTCGCTGTTCCAGTTCGTGGCGTCAAAGATCCTGGTGCCCTATTGGGCGTGGCGCACGCCGGTGAAGCCCCAGCCCGGCGGTCCTCGCATGTCCATCCGACCTGGCGACAATGTCCAGAACATGATGAACCTGGTCATGCCGCTAAAGGACAAGTCGCCGATCGGCCGCGCCAAGGCGGCGCTGGCGATCGCGCAAAACAAGGATGAGATCTACGCCGGTCTGGACAATGTCGGCACGGTGCACTTTGCGCGCTTCGTGATCGTCGACGACAACATCTGCATGTTCTCCGTCTACGACGGGGATTTCACCAACTACATCCGTGATTTCATCGCCACAATCGGGAGCGTGTTCAATGCCGTGGTGGAACTTGTCGACGGGGGCGAGCACGTGATTCCATCTGAAGAACACGTCGAGGAGTTCATCGAGTGGGTGCATGCGCGCGATTTGTACCAGGTGCCGGACCTCGCCACCGATGTCCTGACAGACCAGGCAACCGTGAATGGCGCAGCCTCGGGGAATGGCGACCTGCGCCTGCTTCCGCGCGACCTGATCCTGCAACTTAATGTCAATCCGAACGTCTCGCTCGGCAGTGGCTACCGGGCCTATCCCGGATATTCGGCGGCTCAGGTCCGCCGGCAGTTTGGAATCGGCTGGTGAGCGCCGTGGGCAAAGCCGCCGCCGAGTTCAAGCCCGCCGATGTGCAAGGCAACATCGTGCGTGGCTACCGCAAGGACCGCGTGCGCCACCTCATGCTTGAGGTCACCGATCGCAGCGCAGCCCGGGGCTGGCTCCGTGCCAGCATATCGGGCGGCGGCGGCATTCCGCAGATCACGACAGAGGAGACCTGGACCACCAAGCCGGTCAGCTTTTTCAACATCGGCCTGACTTACGAGGGACTGCGGGCGCTGGGCACCCCAGCCACCTCCCTTGCTTCGTTCCCGAATGAGTTCAGCGAAGGCATGAACGCCCGCGCCTTGAAGCTCGGGGACGCCGGGCTGAGCGCACCGGAAAACTGGCCACATCCCTTCAATGACCCAAAACGGCTTCACCTGGTCGCGACGATCTATGCCGACACACCCGATCAGCTGCAGCAGGTACAGACTCAGGCGCTCGCCGGCGAAAGCGGCCTGAGCCTGCTCGGCGAGCGAAACGGCTGCAAGTTCAAGGGCGACTACGCTCATTTCGGTTACCGCGACAACCTCTCGCAACCGAGGTTCGATGGGATTCACGACCCCGAACGCTATCCGGACAAACAGCCCCAAGCGCCGCTCGGCACCGTGCTGCTGGGATATCAAACCAATTTCGAAGGTTTGTTCTGGCGGGTTCCGGAGCCCGAGCCGCTGGGACTCAATGGCAGCTTCAACGCCTTTCGGGTGCTGGCCCAGGACGTCGCAGGCTTTGAGAAATATCTCGACACCGCCGCAACGGATTTGCTTGCGCACCCAAAGGTTGATGAGTTGCTGCCCGCCGGCGCCGTAGCCGCCATAGCATTCGGCATGGAAGTTGCCCCGACGCCTCATGCCGCCCTGCGTGAGGTCGTCGCCGCCAACCTGTGCGGCCGGTGGCGCAATGGCATACCGCTGGCCCAGTTTCCGGACGCGCCCACCGCGGAGACGGAGAAGCATCTGAACGATTTTGACTACGATGAAGCCTCCCGGTGTCCCTACGGCTCTCATATCCGGCGCTGCAACCCGCGCGGCGGGCAGATCGTGCAACGGGTGGCAAACAACAGCCGACGCATCGTGCGGCGTGGCATGCCCTATGGATCGGCCTTTGATCCGGCTAAGCCCGACACCGAAGAGCGGGGGCTGCTCGGCAACTTCATCGGGGCCAACCTCGGCGCCCAATTCGAGGCCATGATGTGCGACTGGCTGAACCTCGGCCTGCAGGATCCGCGGATCACCGGGTCCAACGATCCGCTGCTGGGTGCCAACGAAGCTGAGACCAGCTGGTTCGATTTGCCGCTCAAATCGGGCGGAACGATCCGGCTGCGTGGGCTGGCTCGGTTCGTCCAGACGCGGGGCGGCGCCTATACCTTCCTGCCGAGCATCCCGGCGATCCGTTTTTTGGGATCGCTGACCAACTAAAGGCCGTGAAGCGGCACAGCGTTTCACCGCGCATTTTTCGTTCCCCGGCTACCCCGTAGTGACGGCCGTCTCCACATCCGACGGATCGATCTTCCTATCGAGATTGGCGTGCAGCCTGTCGTGATCGAGTTCGCCCTCCCACCACGACACGAACACCGTGGCGATGCCATTGCCGATGATGTTGGTGAGGGCGCGAACTTCGCTCATGAATTTGTCGATCGAAAACACGATCGCCATGCCCGGCACCAGCGCCGGATTGACCACCGTGAGCGTCGCCGCCAGCGTGATGAAACCCGCGCCGGTGACCCCGCTCGCCCCCTTCGACGTCAGCATGGCGACGACCAGGATGGTCAATTGCTGGCTGAAGGTGAGGTCGACGCCAAGCGCCTGCGCAATGAACAGCGTCGCCAGCGTCATATAGATGTTGGTGCCGTCGAGGTTAAACGAATAGCCGGTCGGCACCACCAGCCCGACCACCGGTTTTGAACAGCCGAGGCGCTCGAGCTTCTCCATCAATTGCGGAAGCGCGCTCTCCGACGAGCTGGTGCCGAGCACGATCAGCAATTCGTCCCTGATAAAGGCGAGGAACTTGAAAATGCTGAAGCCGACGAAGCGCGCGATCAGGCCCAGCACCACAAACACGAACAGCGCGGCTGTCACATAGAACACCGCGATCAGTCCAACCAGATTGCCCAGCGCTGCGGGTCCGAATTTCCCGATAGTATAGGCCATCGCGCCAAAGGCACCGATCGGGGCCGCCTTCATGACGATGGCGATCACGCCGAACACCGCATGCGCCGCGTCGTCGATGATGCCGCGCAGCCGGTGGCCGCGCTCGCCGAGCGCCATCAGCGCAAAGCCGAACAGGATGGCAAACAGCAGCACCTGCAGGATGTCGCCGCGCGCCAGCGCGCCGACCACGCTGTCGGGAATGATGTTGAGAACGAAATCGACCGACTTCTGCGCTTCCGCCTGCTTGACGTAAGTTGCCACCGCCGCCGCATCGGGCTTGGCGGCGAGGCCATGACCGATCTGCACCAGATTGCCCATCACGAGTCCAAGCACCAGCGCGAACGATGAGACGATTTCGAAATAGACCAGCGCCTTGATACCGACGCGGCCGACCTTGCTGGCATCCTGGATATGCGCAATGCCCGACACTACCGTGCAGAAGATGATCGGCGCGATCACCATCTTGATCAGTTTGATGAAGCCGTCGCCGAGCGCCTTTGTCCAGTCATTGGTCGCAAGATCGGGCCATAGCGATCCGACCACAATTCCAAGCAGGATCGCGATCAGCACCTGAACATAAAGAATCTTGTACCAGGGCTTTGCCACGCTGGCCGGAGCTCCGGTTGCGATCGTTGCCGCCATGACGTCCACTCCCCCGATTGGATTCGTGCATCTGTCCGTCGCGGTTGCGCGAACTGCTGTCCCACCGGCTACAGCCAAATTCAATTCGGTCAGCGGAGTCAATGGCGCCTGGCCGGTTATCCGACGGCTGATATCCCAGTGGTAGACCAGATCGGACCCGCGATGGCCGGCGTTATCCCAGCCAGCGCGCGATGCGCGCAACGGCCTCGCGCATCTCATCCGCCGATCGCGCGTAGCAAAAACGGATAAACGCGCGGCCGTGAACCGGATCGAAGTCGATGCCGGGTGTTGCCGCAACGTGCGCCTGTTCCAGCATCTGCTTGGCAAACTCGAAGCTGTCGGAGGTGAACTTCGACACGTCGGCGTAAAGGTAAAACGCCCCGTCGGCGGGCAGGAATTTGTCGAGGCCGGCCTGCGGCAGGCCCTCGATCAGGATGCGGCGGTTCTCCAGGTAACCGCGCTTGACGTCTTCCATCTCGGGGCGGCCTTCGAACGCCGCTTCCGCCGCGATCTGCGACAGCGTCGGCACCGAAATGGCGAGGTTCTGCTGCAGCCGTTCGATCGGCCGCACCAGCGGCTCCGGCACCACCATCCAGCCCACCCGCCAGCCGGTCATGCAGAAATATTTCGAGAACGAATTGATGACGAGCGCATGCGGAGAAAGCTGTGCCGCCGTCACCGCCGGGAATGCATAGTCGAGGCCATGATAGATCTCGTCGGAGATGAAGCGGATGCCCGCGCCTTCCGCCGCCGCGATCAGGCCGATGAGCGCCTCGCGGGACATCATCGTGCCCGTGGGATTGGCCGGGCTGCCGACCAGCACGCCCTTCAGCTGACTTTTGCGATGGGCCGATAGCAGGGCTTCACCGCTCAGCGCGTGACGGGTTTCGCTGGAGGTTTCGATCGGCACCGGCTCGCAGCCGAGCGCGGTGAGGATGTGGCGATACGGCGGATAACCGGGCACCGTGACCGCGACACGATCGCCTGGCTCGAACATGGCCAGAAAGCCCAGGATGAACGCCCCCGAAGAGCCCGTGGTGACCACGATCCGCTCGGCATCCACCGTGCAGCCATAGGTCTCCCGGTAATGCCTGGCGATGCGCTGGCGCAGCGTGGGAAGGCCGAGCGCGGAGGTGTAGTCGATCCGCCCGCGATCGAGCGCCGTGTGCGCGGCCGCGATCGCCGCCTTCGGCGCGGGGGCCGCCGGTTGCCCGACTTCCATGTGAATGACATGGCCGCCGGCCGCTTCGATGCGCGCCGCCGCCGCCATCACGTCCATCACCATGAACGGCGGAACATTGCTTCGCCCCGCCGCCGACAGCAGCACACTCGCCCGGTCTCTCACTGTCGCATCAAGCATCGATATCTGCTACTCAACCTGCCCCAGACTAGCCGCATTCCACGGTTTGTTAGGGCATAGCCCGTATCCGGCCCGCCGCCAACGATTAAAGACCGCTCGATGTTGCTCCGCATACCGCTCCGCAAGACCTCGAAGCTGACCGCCGCCGCCACCGCGGTCGCGCTCGCCATTGCGCCGATGCCGGCGCTCGCGGAACAGCAAAAAGGCCCGCCGGTCATTCGCGATACCGAATCCGAACAGCTGCTGCGCGACTACACCCGGCCGATCCTGCGATCCGCCGGGCTGGAGAAGCAGAATATCCAGGTCGTGATCATCAACGAGAGCGTTTTCAATGCTTTCGTCGCCGACGGGCGTCGCATTTTCGTGAACTACGGTGCCATGATGCAGTCGGAGACCCCGAACCAGATCATCGGGGTGCTGGCGCACGAAACCGGCCATCTCGCCGGCGGCCATCTCTCCAAGCTTCGCGAGCAGCTAGCGCAGGCACAGACCCAGATGATTATCGCCATGCTGCTCGGCGCCGGCGCCATGGTGGCGGGCAGCAGAAGCGGCAACAGCGGTAGCGGCCTCGCCAATGCCGGCGCGGCGGCGGTCGCGGGGCCGCAGGAAATGATCCGCCGCAGCCTGCTTTCCTATCAACGCCAGCAGGAAGAAAATGCCGACCGCGCCGGGGTCAAGTTTTTGACGGCGACCGGCCAATCCGCCAAAGGCATGTACGAGACCTTCAAGCGGTTCACCAATGAAAGCCTGTTCGCCGCGCGTGGCGCCGACCCCTACGTCCAGTCGCATCCGATGCCGACGGAGCGTGTCGCCGCGCTGGAGGAGATCGCCCGTTCAAGCCCCTATTGGGACAAGAAGGACGACCCGCCGCTGCAAATGCGGCACGACATGGTGCGCGCCAAGATCTCGGCCTTCATGGAGCGGCAGGACACCGTCTACCGCCGCTATCCGATGTCGAATGACAGCCTGCCTGCGCGCTACGCGCATGCGATCACGACCTACCTGCACGGCGATTTGCGCTCCGCGCTCGCCCAGATCGACACGCTGATCCAGCAGCAGCCCGCCAACCCCTATTTTTACGAATTGCGCGGCCAGGCGCTGTTGGAAGGCGGCAAGCCCGCGGAGGCGATTGCGCCCTTGCGCAAGGCGGTGCAGCTCTCGAATGACGCACCGCTCATCGAGATGTTACTTGGGCAAGCGCTGGTGGGAACCGATAATAAGACCCTTACCGAGGAGGCAATTGCGATTCTGCGAGCTGCGGTGGCGCGAGAGACCGAGGCGCCGATGGGCTATACCCAGCTCGCGATGGCCTATGGCCGAAAGGGAGACTACGCACAGGCCGATCTGGCGTCGGCGCAGGCGGCGTTTCTCCGCGGCGACAACAAGACCGCGCGTGAACTCGCCTCGCGCGCCAAGACCCGCTTCGCGATCGGCACGCCCGGATGGGTCAAGGCCGACGACATCGTCGCTGCAAAGCCGTTGCCCGGCCAAAACAGCAACTAGAGCATGATCCGGAAAACTGGAAACCGGTTTTCCGAAAAGGACCATGCTCAAACACAAGATGACCGACGAGCATGATTCAACTGAAACATGCTCGAGAAATCAACTGAGCCGGCCTAGCCCAAGGTTTTCGAAAAAACCGGCTTTCACAAAAAGGATTTGCCAATGCCTTGGTTCCGCTCGCTCGCTCCCGCCTTGGTCGCGCTCGCGCTTTGCGGCACGCCGCCGGCGTCGGCGCAGAGCTTCTCCGACAGCCAGCGCGGCGACATCGAGGCCATCGTCCGGAATTACCTGATCGGGCACCCGGAAGTGCTGGAAGAGGCGATGGCCGAACTGAGCAAGCGCCAGGCCGCCACCGACAATGAGAAGCATGAAGCGAACGTTGCCAAGAACGCCGAGGCGATTTTCAACTCGCCGCGCGGCGTCACCGTCGGCAACAAGGACGGCGATGTCACCTTTGTCGAATTCTTCGATTACAATTGCGGCTACTGCAAGCGCGCGATGGCCGACATGCTGGATCTGCTGAAATCCGATTCCAGGCTTAAAGTGGTGCTGAAGGAATTTCCGGTGCTCGGGCCCGGCTCGGTCGAGGCCGCGCAGGTCGCGGTCGCCGCGCGCATGCAGGATCCCGCTGGCAAAAAATACCTGGACTTCCATCAGAAGCTGCTCGGCGGCCGCGGCCAGGCCGACAAGGCGCACGCGATGGCGGCGGCGAAGGAAGCCGGCTTCGACATGGCGAAACTCGAAAAGGATATTTCGAGCCCCGAGGTGCGCGCCACCCTTGAGGAAAACTTCAAGCTCGCCGAGGACATGGGCATGAACGGCACGCCAAGCTACGTGATCGGCAAGCAGGTGGTAATCGGTGCGGTCGGCCTCGATAGCCTGAAGGAAAAGATCGGCGTTGCCCGCTGCGGCAAGGCGACCTGCTAAACGGCACCTTCAACCAGGCTCATCCAGCCGACACCCAAAACCACAACCGCATGAGGTCCTCGATGTCGGGCGATCTGGAACTACTTGAGCGCGTTTATGACCGCTTCAATGCCCGCGACATGGATGGGGTCCTCGCTGTCATGCATCACGACATCATGTGGGCAAATGGCATGGAGGGCGGGCACGTCCATGGCCTTGAGGGTGTCCGCAACTATTGGACGCGCCAGTGGGCGATGATCGACCCACACGTCGAGCCGCTGGGCTTCTCGACCGGCCCTGACGGAGAGATCGTGGTCGAGGTTCGTCAGATCGTGCGCGATCTCGCGGGCAAGCTGCTGTCTGACAAGATGGTAAGGCATGTTTTCCGGATCGAGAGCGGGTTGATCAGGCACTTCGATATCGGTGAGGCGTAGTTCCGCCCGCTCGAATCAGGGCGAAGTATCGTCATCTCCGATTGGCGCGATGCTGACGGTTCCGGTTGGCGCGATGTCGGCGGTCTCCGTGGGAAATATGCTCTCGTATATCGCCCGGGCCTCTCGAATAAGACGAATCCGGTCGCGGTCAGATTTCCGGATGAATTGTAGGACGTCGCCCATTTGGCTCACCGAAGTAGGAACCCGGCGGAAATATTCCGCCGGTGTCAGCAAGGATGCGAATATCGTGCCAAAGCCATCCGGTGCCGATATGCAAACCACTATCGCAACGCAGTTCAGCTGATGTCCTCGCGATTTCCGAAACGTCTTGGTGAACGTCTTGGTGAACGTCTTGGCGAAACGTCTTGGCGCAACGTCTTGGAGTGTGCCGGCAAGCGATGATCGTGCGGCGTTGCAACGGCATCGTTTTCACTTAACGGATAATTAATTACCGCCTCAACTCCGCGATCGCCGCTTTGCGCGATCCGTGAATCTACGGGTTTTATCCTGCGTTCAGAAAACAAAGCCGAGGGAACCGCAATTATGCAGGAACATCGCACATCTCCTGTCGTTGACGGCGCGGGCAATGCAAACACGTGAGGAGATATTCCATGACCAGTCGTTTCATGTTGTCGGTAGCCGCGGTTGCGCTGATTGCCGGCACAGGCTTCGCCAACGCGCAGGGAACCGGCATGGGCCGGGAAGCCCCGGGTTCTGCGGCGCAGCAGAGTCAGGGTGCGCCGTCGTCCGAACGGGGTGGAACGTCGGCTGCCCCGATGAACCGCGATAGCGCTTCGGAGCACAAGGGTGCCGAGAAGGGCATGAAGGCCACCCAGTCCGAAGAGAAAATGCAACCCGGCGCCAGCAAGAATCAGCGCGCGCAGGACGAAATGAAGGGCGCTCCGAAGGGCGAAAAATCAGCCCAAGACAACATGAAGGGCGATAAGTCGAAGGGCATGAGTTCGGAGAACGAGAAGGGCGCCGGCAAGGACATGAAGGCCGAGGGTCGCGAAGGCCGCGACACCGGCAAGAACGCCCAGGGTCGTGAGGACCGCGACACCAGCAAGAACGCCCAAGGTCGTGAAGGCCGCGATACCAAGATGAACGCGGAAACCAAGGGCGCGACGGACACAAGGTCGCAGACCACCACCGGACAGGCCGGCGCGGGCGCCAAGCTCTCGACCGAGCAGCGCACCAAGATCACTACCGTGATCAGGGAGCAGCGCGTTCAGCCGGAGACCCACGTGAACTTCTCGATCTCGGTCGGCACCCGGGTGCCGCGCGAGGTGAGATTCCACCCGCTTCCGCGGGAAATCGTGACGATCTATCCGGAGTGGCGCGATTACGAGTACATCCTCGTTAACGACAAGATCGTGGTGATCAATCCGCGGACCATGGAGATCGTGGACGTCATCGACGCCTAAGTCCTGCGAAGACGACCAATGCGGGGCGGGCAGAAATGCCCGCCCCCTTTTGTATGCACACCACCCGGCAGGGAACCAGGCCATCCCCCGGGAGTTCCGCGGCCGCGGCCATTCATCCCGAACATTGGTTAACCAGCGATTCTCACAGCTTAAGCGAGGCTTTTTACGAGCAGCATGAGGGATTCGAGGCCTCTCCGGTGCGGCCTAAAGGCTTCCCCTGGGTCCTGTTGTTACCTATAACCGCGCCACCTGCCGCCACATTGCCGGGACTTTGGATGGCCAAGACAGCTGCCGAGACGATTTTCGTGCTCAATGGCCCGAACCTCAATCTGTTGGGGACCCGCGAGCCCGAGACCTACGGCCATGCCCGGCTTGCCGATGTCGAGAAACTTTGCGCTGACACGGCGAAGCAATTCGGCCTGCATGCCGATTGCAGACAGTCCAACCGCGAAGGCGAGTTGATCGATTTCATTCACGAGGCGCACGAGAAAAAGGCGGCCGGGATCATCATCAATGCCGGAGGCTATTCGCACACCTCGATCGCGCTGCATGACGCTTTGCTGGCGGTGAAAATTCCGGCCGTCGAGGTGCACATCTCCAACATTCACGCCCGCGAGAATTTCCGCCATCACTCCTTCACCGCCAGGGCCGCGTTCGCGACGCTCTCCGGTTTCGGCATCGATGGGTACAGGCTCGCGATCACCGGCCTTGCCGCCAGGATCGGCGTCAAGGCAAGAGCCTGACGCGCCGGCCCTTCACCAAACAGAAACTTTCGGATCAAGACCATGGCGCGCCAGCCTGACGACAAACCAGACGCAAAATTCAAAAGCGACGACAGTGCGCTGATCCGCGAACTCGCGCTTCTGCTGGACGAGACCAGTCTGACCGAGATCGAGATCGAGCGCGCCGGCTTGCGGGTGCGGGTCGCGCGTACCGTCAGCATCGCGGCCTCGATGCCGGCGAATTTTCAACCCGCTGCTTCGGCGCCTGCGCCCGCCGCGCCGGTTGCCATTGCCGATATCAGCAAGCACCCGGGCGTCGTGCCCTCGCCGATGGTCGGCACCGCTTATTGGGCTTCCGAGCCCGGCGCCAAGCCGTTCATCGAGGTCGGCGCCAAGGTGTCGGTCGGTCAGACGCTGTTGATCATCGAGGCGATGAAGACGATGAACCAGATTCCGTCGCCGCACGCGGGCACCGTGACGCAGATTCTCGTCGAGGACGGCCAGCCGGTCGAATTCGGCGAACCGCTGGTGATTATCGAGTAACAACGCGCCGTCATCCCGAGGTGCGAGGGTGGACGCCCGAGTCTCGAAGGATGATTTGTTGAATTGGCGAACCCGCGCCATCCTTCGATGGCTCGCAAGAGCTCGCTCCTCAGGATGACGGACGAGGCAGTAACGATGTTCGACAAGATCCTGATAGCCAATCGCGGCGAAATCGCATTGCGGGTTCTGCGTGCGTGCAAGGAACTTGGCATCGCGACCGTCGCGGTGCATTCCACCGCCGACGCCGACGCCATGCATGTGCGCCTCGCCGACGAAAGCGTCTGCATCGGGCCGCCGCCGTCAAAGGACAGCTATCTCAACGTGCCGGCGCTGCTCGCGGCCTGTGAGATCACCGGCGCGGATGCGGTGCATCCCGGCTACGGCTTCCTGTCGGAAAACGCCCGTTTTGCCGAAATCCTCGCCGACCATAATTTGGATTTCATCGGACCGAAGGCGGAGCATATCCGCCTGATGGGCGACAAGATCGAAGCCAAAAAGACCGCGAAGAAGCTCGGCATTCCCGTGGTGCCCGGCTCCGACGGCGCCGTCGGACCTGACGACGACGCGATGGCGATCGCCAAGACAATAGGCTTTCCGGTGCTGGTGAAGGCGGCTTCCGGCGGCGGCGGACGCGGCATGAAGGTGGCGCAGAGCGCCGACGATCTGCTGCTGGCGCTCTCCACCGCCGCCAACGAAGCCAAATCGGCATTCGGCGATGCCTCGGTTTATCTCGAAAAATACCTGCAGAAGCCGCGCCACATCGAAATCCAGGTGCTCGGCGACGGCCGCGGCGGCGCGATCCATCTCGGCGAGCGCGATTGCTCGCTGCAGCGGCGTCATCAGAAAGTCTGGGAAGAAGGCCCCTCGCCGGTTCTGACAGCGGCGGCCCGCACCAAGATCGGCGCGACCTGTGCCAAAGCCATGCAGACTATGAAATACCTTGGCGTCGGCACCATCGAATTTCTGTTCGAGGACGGCGAATTCTATTTCATCGAAATGAATACCCGCATCCAGGTCGAACATCCCGTTACCGAGATGATCACCGACATCGACCTCGTGCTGGAGCAGATCCGTATCGCCGCTGGCGGCGACCTTCCCGCGACCCAGGACGAGATCGCCATTATCGGTCACGCCATCGAATGCCGCATCAACGCGGAGAACCCGCAGACCTTCCGGCCCTCACCCGGAAAAATCTCGCAATACCATCCGCCCGGCGGCCTCGGCGTGCGGATCGATTCCGCCGTCTATCAGGGCTATGTGATTCCGCCTTATTATGACTCGCTGGTCGGAAAATTGATCGTCCATGGCAAGACCCGCGCCGAGTGCCTGATGCGGCTGCGCCGCGCGCTGGACGAAATGGTGGTGGAAGGCATCGAGACCACATTGCCGCTGTTTCGCGCCCTGGTCCGCGAACCCTCTATTATCGACGGCGACTATCATATCCACTGGCTCGAACAATACCTGGCCGGCCAGCCGCCCGGCTGAATGGCCGCCCCGTTAGCCGAAAATAATCCGGGTCCCATGGAACCAATCGCCGCAAGCGACGTTGCGATGGGCTGCGAAGCATTTCCTGTCCGGGGGGACTGTTTGAATTCCACTCCTTCATGACGCTTGTGACGCTTGATGCCACGCGCCGGCGCGCGATTGGCCAAATCCTGCTGCTGGCCGCGGGCCTTATGGTGCTGACGGTTATCAGCGCCGGTTCGGTCTATCTGGTAAACAAGGCGCGGGACGACGCGCACTGGGTTGTCCACACCATCGAAATCGAGAACCAGTTGTCGCTCACTCAATTGCAGTTACGCCGGGCCGAAAGCGCACAGCGCGGCTATCTTTCGACATTGCGGCCGAAATTTCAGGCCGATTTTGAGGAAGCCGCGTCCCAGCTCGCACCGGCGCAGATGCGGCTCAACCAACTCATCGCCGACAGCCCGGTTCAAAAGCGCCTCTTCGACGAGATGCTTCCGCTTGGCAACCAGCGGATCGAGGAATTCCGCAAGACCATCGAACTTGCGCGGACGCAACGCATCGATGACGCCGCCCAGATCCTGCGTCAGGACATCGGCCGCGACGCCATGATTCATATCGACAATCTGGCCAACCAGATGCGCGCGGAAGAAGATCGTCTGTTCGCTCTGCGCACGACCAGCGCCGACCGCAGTCAGACGCTGGCGGCATCGGTAACCGGCATCGGTTCAGGTCTTGTTGTCGTGCTCGCCGGAATCTCGATCTTTCTGGTGCGGCGCTCGACGCGGGCGCGAGATCAGGCCGAGGCGCTGTTGCGCGACAACAACCTCAATCTCGAAACCACAATTGACGAACGCACCGCCGATCTTCGCGAGGCCAACAACGAAATCCAGCGCTTCGCCTATATCGTCAGCCACGATCTGCGTTCGCCGCTGGTCAACATCATGGGCTTCACCAGCGAATTGGAGGAATTGCGCACTGACATCTTCAGGCGGATCGCGACCCTGATCCAGGCGGCGGGCCCGGCGCCGCCGGTCGCGGTGGGCGCTGGTGAGACAGAGCCGGGGCTCGAGGCGGAAGACAAGCAGCTTTCGCAGGATTTTTCCGAGGCGCTGGGATTCATCAAATCGTCGATCGCCAAGATGGACCGGCTGATAACAGCCATTCTCAATCTCACCCGCGAGGGCCGGCGAGAGTTCGAGCCGGTGCGGATCGATACAGGCGAACTGATCGAAGGCATCGTCGCAACCGTCGCACACCAGGCCGCCAAGGCCGAGGCCCAGATTCGCATCGGGCCGCTGCCGGCCATCGTCAGCGACCGCCTCGCGCTCGAACAGATTTTCTCGAATCTGATCGACAACGCGCTAAAATACCTCAAGCCCGGAGTGCCCGGCGACATCTCTGTCAGGGGCCGGATAAAGCTCGGTTTTGCGATTTTCGAGATCGCCGACAATGGCCGCGGCATCGATCCGAAAGATCATCAGCGCATCTTTGACCTGTTCCGTCGCGCCGGTGCGCAGGACAAGCCGGGACAGGGAATAGGACTTGCCCATGTCCGCGCTTTGGTGCGGCGGCTCGGTGGAACCATGTCGGTCGCATCGGAACTTCACAGCGGCAGCACATTCACGATAACACTGCCCATCAATTGGGCCGCCAGCCACCGGAACAGGGATTCATGAGCAAGCCAGTCACCATCATCATGATCGAGGACGACGAGGGACACGCCCGTTTGATCGAGCGGAACATCCGCCGTTCCGGCGTCAAAAACGACATCCTGCCGTTCAGCAACGGTACAGCTGCCGTGGATTATCTGTTCGGGCGCGATGGAACCGGCCGCGATAACAAGGGCAATGCCCTGCTGATCCTGCTCGATCTCAATCTGCCCGACATGACCGGCATCGAAATATTGAAGCGGGTCAAGGAAAACAGGTATCTCAAATGCGCGCCGGTCGTGGTGCTGACGACAACGGATGATTCCCAGGAAATCAAGCGCTGCTATGAACTCGGCTGCAATGTCTACATCACCAAGCCGGTGAACTATGAAAACTTCGCCAACGCCATCCGCCAACTCGGCTTGTTCTTTTCCGTCATTCAGGTTCCGCAAGCTGCTGCATGAATGCCACCGCCCCATGAATGCCACGGTCCCGACACTGCTGTATATCGACGATGACGCGGCGCTGGCCCGGCTGGTCGACCGCGGCCTGACACGACTGGGCTTTAACGTCGTCCATGCGGCAAACGGCGATCAGGGACTCGAGCGGCTCGGGCAAGGCGGCATCGATGTTGTCGCGCTCGACCAATACATGCCCGGACTCGACGGTCTCGAAACGCTCGAGCGAATACTGGCGATCCCGAATGCCCCGCCGGTGGTGTTTGTCACGGCCGCGCAGGATTCCGCCATCGCCGTTACCGCGCTGAAGGCGGGCGCCGCCGACTACCTGGTCAAGGATATGCAGGGCGATTTCGTCGCCCTGCTCCAGGTCGCCGTCAACGGCGCGCTGCGGCAGGCGCGTATCCAGAAAGCCCGCGACGACGCCGAAGCCGAGGTCCACGCCTCGCGCGACCGCTACGCTGCGCTCGCCGCCGAGCGCGAGGTGCTGTTGCGCGAGGTCAACCACCGTGTCGGCAACAGCCTGCAGATCATCGCCTCGCTGCTGCACCTGCAGGCCAATTCGAGCACCGTGGATGACGTCAAGGCGGCGCTGACCAATGCGATGGGACGCGTTGCCGCTGTGGCGCAGGTTCACCGCCGGCTTTACACTTCACATGATCTCAAGAGCGTGCTGCTGAACCAGTATCTCGATGCGCTGCTCGAGGACCTCAGGCGGTCCGCCGAAGGCAACAAGATGTCGCGGCTGACGCTGAAGGCCGAGCCGATCGAGATCGATCCGGACCGCGCGGTGGCGATCGGCATCATCGTCAACGAGCTTGTCATGAACGCCGTCAAGTATGCCTACCCCGACGGCGCGGGACCTATTCACGTCGACCTCCATGCGCAAGGCGACGATCTGCTGCTGTCGATTGCCGATGACGGCGTCGGGCTCAAGGGCAAGACCGATCCACGCTCCACCGGCATGGGACAGCGCATCGTCGCCGCCATGGCGGCCAAGCTCGAAGCCAGCGTCGAGCGCGATCCGGCTCATGCCGGCACAAGGATCGTGCTGCAGTTTCGCCGCGCACACGCGCCCGCGCCGACCCGGCCCGCCAGCGCGGTGGGATAAGGTTGCCTGCCAAAGCGTTCTCGAACTCATTTCAAAATCCAACCATTTCAACCTCCAACTCATTTCAGAATTCGGTGAAACGTCGTTTCCCGGCGCCATGCTAGCTTGGTCGTATCAAACAGCGAGGCGATCGACATGAGCCCAAACAACACCACCGATACCGAGGCAATCCGTGCCGCGGAACGCATCTATCGCCAATGGGACGACGAACGGTTGCCTGGAACGGGGAGACCAGCGATCCCTGACCGTCACCCGGCAGGGCAAGGCATGGTTCGGCAAATTGGGAATCGACGCCGACGGCGCCCCGTCGGTTGAACGCCGCCGGCGAAGTCCGGGATTGCGCAACAACGAGGCGATTCACCCGATCAGTTGCAGCCAGGGCAGCACGATCAGGAGAAGGCCGGCAAAGTAGATCAATCCGAAGATCAGGCCGAACTTCCAGAAATCGCCCTTGCCGATGTAGCCGCTGCCGAAATACATCGGCGCGGGTCCGGTCGCATAGGGTGAAATCACCCCCATCAATCCGAGCGAGTAGACGCAAAGCAGCGTCAGCGTCGGGACCGACAGCCCGGGAATGCCGCTGCCGACGGCCAGCACCACCGGCAACATGGCTGCCGCGTGCGAGGTAATGCTGGAAAAGAAATAATGGACCCAGAAAAAGAACGAGACCAGCAGGATCATCCCGAGCGCCGGCGTCAACGTCGCGAGCGGCCGGGCGTAGCCTTCCGCAACCCACTTGATGAAGCCGATTTCGTTCAGGCCCGACGACAGCGTGAGCAAGGAGGTGAAATAGAAAAATACCTCCCATGCGCTCTTTTCGGCGACGATGTCGTCGAATTCGATGACGCCGGTCACCAGCATCAGCGAGATCACGACAAAAACCACCATGGTCGGGTTGATGAAGTTGGAGCCCAGCACCGGAAGGGTGACGGTGGGGTTCGAGCCCGTGATCCAGAGAAACATTGCCAGCAGCACCAGCGCGGCCATGATCCATTCGTTGCGCGCCGGCGGCCCCATCGCCTTAAGTTCGTTCGAACTCCAGGTGACGATTTCCGGGCTTTCCTTCACCTGCGGCCGGCAAACGACGTAACTCAATAGCGGCACCAGCAGCAGCAACGGAATTCCAAGCGGCGCGAAGCCGATGAACCATTGCGACCAGCCGATATCCACGCCGGCGATCTTCCTGGCGATGCTCAGCGCCGCGGCGTTCGGCGCCAGTGCCGTCAGAAACAGCGAGCTGGTGACGGCGGTGGTGGCGAACGCGGTCCACATCACATAGGTGCCGATCTTGCCCGCGGTGGGTCCGGGTTCGGAGCCGTAGATCCTCGGAATGTTGCTGACGATGGGATAGACGGTGCCGCCGCTGCGCGCGGTGTTGGACGGCGTCGCCGGCGCGAGCACGAGATCGGAGAAGGCAACGGCATAGCCGAGCCCGACGGTGTTGCGGCCGAGGCCATGCACCAGCATCAGGGCAAGCCGTCTGCCCAATCCGCTCTTGCGGTATCCGATCGAGAACACGAACGCGCCGACGATCAACCATACCGTGCTTTCGGAGAAGCCGCCCAGCATCCAGCGCAGCGATTTATTGGGATCGGTTTCGACATACCCCATGACGCCGGCAACCGTCAGTCCAATCAGGCCGACCGCGCCTACCGGCATGGATTCAAGGATCAGGCCTGCGATCACAGCCGCAAACAGCCCGAAATAGTGCCATTGATTGGAGTTGAGGCCGGCCGGTACCGGTACCAGATAGATCGCAAGCCAGATGACCAGCGGGGCCATCGTCTTCCAGGTGATTTTCACGAATGCCCCTTTTTGGTTTCGTCCCAATTCGCTTCGCCTGAGCGGCGTTTCAGCTCGCGCAACGTGCCGGGCGGCGCTATTTTGCCCTATCGTAACATAACCAGGTGCCGCCGCCGGTGTGAAACCTTCGCTGAGTGACCGCACTTCGCTGACAACCGGGACCCCGTGGCGAATGGCTGCCTTGCCGGCCTGCCCCATCGCATGCGGATGCTCGGCCTGCTATCCTGCCGCACATGACGTCGCGCGACTCCGCCTCTTCCGAAATCACGCCCGAGGTGCTGCTGCGCGCCTATGCCTGCGGCATTTTCCCGATGGCCGAGAGCGCCGACGATCCGACCCTGTTCTGGGTCGAACCGGAAACGCGCGGCGTGATCCCGCTCGACGGCCTTCGGGTCCCCTCCCGCCTGGCGCGCACGGTGCGTTCCGACGCCTTTACGGTCACCGTCAACACCGCTTTCAAAGCCGTGATATCCGGCTGTGCTGCGCCGCAGCCGGGCCGCGAGGATACCTGGATCAACAAGCGCATCCGCGAACTTTATATCGGCTTGCACCAGATCGGGCACTGCCACAGCGTCGAGGTGTGGGCGAACGACGACCTCATCGGCGGGCTGTACGGGGTCAGCCTCGGCCGCGCCTTCTTCGGCGAGAGCATGTTTCACCGCGCCCGCGACGCCTCGAAAGTGGCGCTGGTGCATCTGGTGGCGCGGCTGGTCACGGGCGGCTTCCAGTTGCTCGACACCCAATATGTCACCGAGCATTTGCGCAGCCTGGGCGCGGTCGAGATCTCGCGGCGGCGCTACTGTTCGCTGCTCGACAAGGCGATCTCGGGCGAGGCGGATTTTCATAAATTGCCGATCGATCGGCCAGTCAGCGGCGCGCAGGCGCTGCAGATCATCGCCGGGCGCGGCTAAAGCGTTTTCACGCGAAGGCCGGCCCCGCAGTTGGTTCGCGGTGGACACCGGTTCGCGCAAAAAACGTCAAACCAAGAAGCCCGCGCCTGGCGCCTGCTCATCACCTGCCGAACGGCGGCAACAGAGTGCGCTGCTGCGGTGGCGGCGCTTGCGTTTCAGGCGCCTGCTGGAATGACTGCTGCGGACGCGCCGCCTGCTTCGGCGGCGCGCGCTTCTGGGCCGGCGGAGGCGGCGGTCTCGGCGGCTCGGGCTGCGCGCTCACGACAGTGGTGTCAGGGCCTTTGCAGTCGGTCAGCCAGATGTCGTAGATCGGATGCTCGACACCATGCAGGCCGGGGCTCGCTGCATACATCCAGCCTGAAAAAATTCGCTTCACCTCGCCCTGCAACGTGATCTCGTCGACCTCGACAAAGGCATCGGTGTTGGCGGCCTCGGTTGCCGGACGCGTATAGCAGGCGTCGGTCTTGACGCGCAGCGCGCCGAACTGGACGGTCTCGCCGATATCCTCGTCGAAATTGATGATGCGCCCGGTGATCTTGTCGAGCCCCGAGAAGCTCGCCTTCTTGTTGACGATCTTCTGCGCCGGCGGCTCGGTGACCACTTCGTCGCCCGGCTGCAAGGTGGCGGGCGATTGCGGCACGCCTTTGGGCTGGCGCTGTCCCGGCGGCAATCCCGGCAGCGGATTGGCGCCCGGTGGTGCGACCGCGACACCCTGACCGGGTTGCGGCGGCGCGACCGCGACGCCCGGCGGCGCGTTCTGCGGAATCACGGTGGTGCCGGGCGGCGGCGGCAGCGGCTGCGACTGCACGCTCCCCGGCGGCGGCACACCCTGCCCCGGCGGCGGACGATTGGGCGTCGGCAGCAGGCGGCCCTGCGGCAGTTCCGGCACCTCTTCTTCGTCGTCGGGTTGTTGTTGCTGATAGCCGCCGCGAGGAATATTGCCCGGCGGGCGCGGGGCGGGATCGGAAAATATCGTGCCGATCTGCGCGCGCGCAGCTGGCGCAAGCGAGATCGTGGTGGCGGCAACCAGGGCCGCAAAACCCGTCAGGACAATGGTTCGAAACATCTCGCGCGGCTTCAATGGGCGAATCGGGCAACGGTACTCTACAGACAATTCGCCGCTCGCAGGGCCCCCGGTTAACACGCCGAATACGGCGGGGAAAGGGCGGCTTACCGCCGCTTCCGGCCACTGGTCAGCCCACGTCACAAATGAAATAGTCAGCCCACGAAAGTTCGCGCGGGCAGCGCCGAACCGTCAGAAATCCGCAAATAACCGGAACAGCAGGGGAAACGCTCCATATGACCGATCGAATTCGTCTGGATGGCAGGGTCGCCGTCGTCACCGGCGCGGCCGGCGTCATCGGAACCGCGACCATGCGCCTGTTGGCCGAGCGCGGCGCGCGTATCGTCGCCGTCGATCGCAGGGAACCGGACCTCAAAACCGCGATCAAGGACCTGCCGTCGCGGGCTGAGGCGCTTGCCGTTACTGCCGATGTCACCGATGAGGACGAGGTCGCAGGCTATGTTGGCGCCGCGGTCACAAGGTTCGGCACCATCGACGCCTTCTACAACAATGCCGGCGTCGAGGGCGAGGTCAAACCGATCACCGAATATTCGCTTGCAGCCTTCCGCAAGGTGATCGACGTCAATGTGATCGGCGTCTTTCTCGGCATGAAGCATGTGCTGCCGGTGATGCTCAAGCAAAACACGGGCAGCATCATCAACACCGCATCGATCGCCGGCCTGCTCGGTTCACCCCAGATCGCAGCCTACAGCGCCAGCAAGCACGCCGTGATCGGCCTCACCAAGAGCGCCGCGTGGGAATGCGCAAACACCGGCGTGCGGGTCAACTGCGTCTGCCCCGGCCTGATCGACAGCCGGATGCTGACCACGATTCTTCAGGGGCGCAATCCCGGCAACGAGCCTGTGTCGAACGAAAAGATCGCCGAGCGGATTCCGGCGCGCCGGTTCGGACAGGCCTCGGAGGTCGCCTCGATCGTGGCCTTCCTCGCCTCCGACGAAGCGAGCTACGTTTCGGGCGCAGCCTACACCGTCGACGGCGGCCGCACCGCTGCCTAAGATTGTCATTCCGGGGCGCCGCGCCCGCGCCCCGGAATGACAACATTGAATTTGATTCCAGTCCTAACCCAACAGGTCTTCTTATTGTGCCCATCGTCCTCGATCCCGATGCCGCCGCCGTGTTCAAAGCGTTTCAGGAGGCCGGCCGGCCGCCTTACGAGACGATTTCGCCGGGCGAGGCCCGCGAGTTCTATCTGGCAGCCCGCATCGCCACCAATCCCGAACCGCCCGAGCTGGAATCGGTGCGGCCGCTCGCGATCCCGGCCCCGCACGGATCGATCCCCGCGCGCGTCTACACCCCGAAGACGCTCAGAAAGAGCGACGGTCTCGCACCTGGCCTGGTGTTCTTTCACGGCGGCGGCTGGGTGATCGGCGACCTCGATTCCCACGACGTGGTGTGCCGGAAACTGGCCGACGAGGGCGAGCTCATCGTTGTATCCGTCGATTATCGGCTCGCGCCCGAGCATAAATTCCCCGCCGCCGTCGATGACGCCATCGCCGCGACCAAATGGGCATCGGACCATGCGAGAGAGCTTGGCATCGATGCGGGCCGCTTGTGCGTCGGCGGCGACAGCGCCGGCGGCAATCTCGCAGCCGTGGTCGCGATCGCGGCGCGCGACGGCGACGGCCCGGCGCTATCGGGACAGGTCTTGATCTATCCGGCGATCGATTTTGCGTTGACGCATGCCTCGCACAGCGAGCCGGAGACCAGCATCCTGTTGACGCACTCTGGCATCCGCTGGTTTCGCGACCACTATCTCAACGGCACCACCGACGTACATGACTGGCGCGCATCGCCCGTGCGCGCCAAGACCCTGATCGGTCTGCCGCCGGCCTATCTGCTGACCGCGGGCGCCGATCCCCTGCGCGACGAAGGCGACGAATACGCCAGGCGGTTGAAGGAAGCCGGCGTACCCGTGACGTACCGGCACTTTCCGGGCCAGTTCCACGGCTTCTTCACCATGGGCAAGCTGCTGCCACAGGCCAATGTCGCCGCCGGCGAAATCGGCGTCTGGCTGAAGGCGCTGAATTAGCGTCAAATACGCGCGCGACCATCGAGGGGCTGATCGATCATGCTTGTATTGGGGATACCCGTTGATTTCATCCTGTTTGCGCTGACGCTGCTCGGCGTTGCGTTGTTCCACCGTCACACGCTTCCGGTTGCGCTGATCGGGCTCGCCACTATCATCGTCCACAAGCTGATCTTCACCGGATTCAAATTCGGGTCCGGATTGGGCGGCTTTGGCCAGCACATGGCGCATGAATGGGTCACACTGACCAATCTGTTTCTGCTGCTGATGGGATTTGCGCTGCTGTCCCGTCACTTCGAGGAGAGCCGAATCCCCGACGAGATGCCGGCGCTGCTGCCCGACGACTGGAAGGGCGGCGTGACCTTGCTGGTGCTGGTGTTCGTGTTGTCGAGCTTCCTCGACAACATCGCAGCCGCGCTGATCGGCGGGACGGTTGCGCGGCACGTTTTCCAGGGCAAGGTCCATATCGGATATCTGGCGGCGATCGTCGCCGCCTCGAACGCCGGCGGATCGGGCAGTGTTGTGGGGGACACCACGACAACGATGATGTGGATTGCGGGGGTCAGTCCGCTCAGCGTCTTGGAGGCCTACGTCGCCGCTGTCGCCGCGATGCTGATCTTCGCGGTACCGGCATCGCTGCAACAGCAACGATTTTCCCCGATTGTCAAAAACCCTCCGTCGGGCCTGAAGGTCGACCCGGCCCGGGTCTTCATCGTGGCAGCCATTCTCATCGCCGCGCTTGCCGCCAACATCACTGCAAACCTGAAATTTCCAGCGCTGCTGGATACGATCCCCGTGCTCGGTCTGGCCGTCTGGGCCGTCATCCTCTTGACCGCCGGGCTGAGGTCTCCGGATTGGTCGGTGATGCCGGAAACTTTCAAGGGCACCGTCTTCCTTCTGGCGCTGGTCACCGCCGCCTCGATGATGCCGGTCGAAAAGCTGCCGGTGGCTTCGTGGCAGACGGCTCTCGGCCTCGGCTTTGTCTCTGCCGTCTTCGACAACATTCCGCTCACGGCGCTGGCGCTGAAGCAGGGCGGTTACGACTGGGGCTATCTCGCCTATGCCGTCGGATTCGGCGGCTCGATGATCTGGTTTGGCTCCTCCGCCGGAGTGGCCTTGTCCAACATGTATCCGGAAGCGAAATCCGTCGGGCGCTGGGTCAGCCAGGGTTGGCCGGTCGCGGTGGCCTATGTGATCGGATTTTTCGTCATGCTTGCCGTCATCGGCTGGCACCCGGATGCGCCGCATTAGCGTTGGACTAGCTAGAGCATTTTCTGACCGGACAGTATCGTGAGGGGATTTCCGATAGTGTCTCAGTTTGAAAGCTCACGGGTACGACGCTAGCGGATATCGAAGCGTCTGATCAGGCCGTCCTTTATCTGGAAGACATGACCTCCCCTCGTGTCGAACAGCAAGTCGCCCTTGAGATCGCGGGCAGTCAGATGAACCTCGACATAGACTGTTCCATCCTCGCCAATCGAAAAGCTGGTTGGTTCCGCACGTGAGTCCATCCTCGCCCATTGTCGGGTCCAGCAGTTGCGAACGCCGTCGTGTCCGTAGACATGTCCGCCCTCCAACCCGTCGGCCCATATGACGTCCCGGTGTATGGTCGCCAGCAACCGCTTCCATGTCGCGGGCATTGAAACGATCATACTAATGCTCGAGAAGTTCGGTGTCGCTGGACATCGCGCGTCCCCTTGTCTGGCTAACCCGCCCGCGCGGCGCGACGCAGCGATTGCGGCGGCTGGCCGAAGGCGCGGATGAAGGCGCGGCGCATCCGCTCCGGATCACGAAAGCCGGTCAGTTGAGCGACCCGTTCGATCGCCTCGCCGGAGGATTGCACGCGCTGCCGCGCCACCTCGATTCTTAGCCGCTCCACCGCCTTCGACGGCGTGGTCCCGGTCTCCGCGATGAAGGCGCGAGCAAAATGCCGCGTGCTCATGCCGGCCTGTTCCGCCATGTCTTCCACCGTCAGCGACGCATCGAGATGCTCGCGCGCCCAGGACAAAAGCGGTCCGAACCGCCCGCTAGGGGCTTTCAATTCCAGCAGCGAGGAGAATTGCGACTGGCCGCCGCTGCGGCGGTGGTAGAGCACGAGCTGGCGCGCGGTTTTCTGCGCGATCTCGTCGCCGAAATCCTCCGCCACCATCGCCAGCGCCAGATCGATGCCTGCGGTGATCCCCGCCGAACTCCAGATATTGCCGTCACGGACGAAGATCTGGTCGGGCTCCAGTTTTATCCTGGGATAGGCTTTGAGAAAATGCCGGGTGCGCTGCCAATGCGTGGTGGCGCGGCAGCCATCGAGCAGGCCGGCTTCGGCCAGCACATAGGCCCCGGAGCAAACGCTGGCGACGCGGACACCGCGCCTGGCTACTCGCCGCACGAACGCCAGCGTCTTCTCGCATGTCGCGGATATTCGCACCCCCTCGCCTCCGGCCACGATCAAGGTGGAGATCGCAGCAGACGGCTTGAGGCCGCGCGCCATCAGCTCGATGCCCGATGAGCTGCGAACCGGACCCGGCGTCACCGCCAGAGTCTTGATCGAGGGAGCGGCGGCTGCGAAGCGGCCGGCGATTTCGAACACCGAAATCGGGCCAGCCGCGTCCAGCAGCTGGAAGTCGGGAAATATCAGGACGCCGATCATGTCCGGGGCCATGTCCTAAAATGAGGGAAATTAGGCATTTCAGACAAAGTCTGATCATGGCAGGATGTTGGGGTCAAGTAGCTGGCTGGCCTTCGGTCGCAAAAGGCTTGGAGAATTTTTGGCGTGGGATCGGCCTCCACGCACTCCGTCGTCATGCCCGGACCTGACCCGGGCATCCATCCTCCTTCGCAAGAGTCTTGCTTCGAAAGAAGCTTGGCGAAGAGGATGGATTGCAGGGTCAAGCCCGGCAATGACGAGTTGCCGCCTAGCGAGTTGCTGCCTGAATCGCAAACTTCGGAGGTTCGATATGTCCGATCAGCTTCAAATTGGTCTTGTCGTATTCCCACGGCTGACCCAACTCGATCTCACCGGGCCGGTGCAGGTGTTCTCGAGCGTGCCCGGCGCCAAGGTGCATCTGATCTGGAAGCGGATCGAGCCGGTCACGAGCGATTCCGTGTTGACGCTGACGCCGACCGTCAGCTTTGCGGACTGCCCGCAGCTCGATGTGATCTGCGTCCCCGGCGGGCTCGGCACCGACGACATGATCAATGACGAGGAGATGCTGGATTTCCTGCGCAAGCAGGCTGTGGCTGCGAAATACGTCACCTCGGTGTGCACGGGATCGCTGGTGCTGGGCGCGGCCGGGCTGCTGCAAGGCTATCGCGCGGCGACGCATTGGACGGCGATGGATTTTCTCGCCGAGTTCGGCGCCACGCCGACCAGGACCCGCGTCTGCATCGACCGCAACCGCGTCACCGGCGGCGGTGTCACCGCGGGGATCGATTTTGCCCTGACGCTGGTGTCGCTGCTGGTCGACCGGCAGACCGCGGAGGCGATCCAGCTCCGGCTCGAATACAATCCGGCGCCGCCGTTCAGCGCCGGCTCGCCCGACACCGCGCCGCCGGAAATTCTCGCGCTCATGAAAGCGAAGATCGCGCCCGCGCAAGCCCGCCGCGGCGAGATGATCCGTCGCGCCGCGGCCAGGCTTGTCGATGCCTGACCAAGCCCGGAGGACCGAAGGGCGCAACAGCGCGGCTGGAACTCACGCCGATGTTACGCGGTGGCCGTTACGTCGTGATCAGTTTCCCGGCGTCCACGGCTGATAGTCGCCGGTGGCCGCAGGGCGGCGGCCGCTCGCCAATGTCGAACCGGACGGCCGATAGGCCTCCGGTGTGCCCGTCATGTTGGGAACATGCGGCTTTTCCCATTCGTACGGCTTGTAGGTCGCTTCGGTCGGCGCGACATCGACGGTGTGATGCAGCCAGCCATGCCATGACGGCGGCACCCGGCTCGCCTCGGCGTAACCATTGTACACCACCCAGCGCCGTTCGAATCCGAGCGTCGGATCGATCTGGCCACCCTTGGTGCGGAAATAGCGGTTGCCCTGCTCGTCCTCGCCCACGAGCTCGCCGAACCGCCAGGTCCACAATTGCGTGCCAAACGTCTGGCCGTTCCACCAGGTGAATAGTTTGAGCAAAAACAGCTTCATGAGGGGCTTGGCCGGTTCGAGAAACGCTTTAGGGCTCTGATGCCACCGGCGCGGCAAATTGTCCAGCCAGCCCCGATATCAGGTCACAGCAGGGCAAAAATGCACGGCAGCAGCTTTCGGTCACAGCCCGTCGCGGAACCGGCGCAATCCGTTCATTCCGCGTACAGTTCCGATCTGACATGCCATGCCGCGCACAATCGGTGCGAGGCTCGGGAACGTCTGCCTGCCGAAACGGTTGGGTTCTGTCCCGCAAATGGAGCCGACGATGATCAGTCTTAAGGTTTTGAGTACCGCTGCTGTAATGGCGCTGGTTTTGCCGATGACCGCGCCGAGCATAAGCTTCGCCCAGGATGCCAAGGGTGGTAAGGCGGCAGTGGGCTCGCCCGGAAGCGGCGCCGGTGTGCGCGCGGGTGCCGGCGGTGCCCCCGGCGGCGTGCGCGCCGGTGGTGGCGGCGCAGTCAATATCGGCGGTGCCGGCGGCGCGCCTGGCCCGCGCTTCAGCGGTGGCGGTGCTCCGGGCCCACAGTTCAGCGGCGGTGGCGCTCCTGGCCCTCGTTTCAGCGGCGGCGGTGCTCCTGGCCCGCAGTTCAGCGGCGGAGGTGGCGGCGGCGCCGTATATCGTGGCGGCTATCGCCATCATGGCGGCGGTGGCGGCTTTATCCCCGGCGCGGTTGCCGGTGCGGTGGTCGGCGGCGCAATCGCATCGCAGGGCTATTATGGCGGGCCGGGCTATTACGCGCCGGGCTATTACGACGACCAGTATTATGACGATGGCGTCGTTGCGGCTGCCCCTGCCCCCGCGGATGACGATGCCGCTGCATACTGCGCGCAGCGATACCGGTCCTACGATCCGGCATCGGGAACGTATCTCGGCAATGACGGCCTTCGGCACCCCTGCCCGTAACCGCGTTGAGATTTTTGAATTCGAGGACGGCGCATTCGATGCGCCGTCCTTTTTCGTTAAGACCGCAACGCCAGCGCGACCCGCCGCGCGTCAACATCAGCGCCGCGGTTTCGCGCGGACCCCGGCGGCTGGTGCAGCATCGCGCCTGCGAGCACACCGATCACCGGCTCCAGCAAGCAGCCGATCGCTGCGGTCGCCGCCGGCAATCTCGCTGCCTTTGCGATCGCGATATGCAGCTTGCCGTGCAGATAAGCTTGGTGAATCCATTCCAAATTGACCTCAGGTGTGATTCGCGCGTATCACAACCGCCATTGGGAAATATGCACTTCACGCAGTGGACAGCACCATGCCGCGAGTTCTCGTCATCGATGACGACCCAATGGTCTGCCTGACCATTGAACTCAGTCTCAAGCGCCAGGGATTCGAAGTCGTCGTCGCCGATGGCGGCGAAGCGGGCATGCGCGCGCTCGAAGTCTCGACATTCGACGTCATGCTGATCGATATCTTCATGCCGCACATGCGCGGTTTTGAATCGATCCGGATATTCCATGAACGTGCGCCGGCTACTCCGCTGATTGCCATCTCCGGCTACTCCTTTGCCGCGATCGAGACGCCCTCGCCCGACTTTCTCGGAATGGCCCTCGAACTCGGCGCTGCCCGCTGCCTGCGCAAGCCGTTCACGCCCGAAGTGTTGTTGACCACCATCAACGAATGCCTGGCCCGGCCGGTAACGACTGCTCGTCTCTCAAAATAAAGCAGCCCGCGATGCGGTTGCAGCATCTCGTCCTCGGCAGCGGCCTTGCGATGCTTCTGGTCAGAGCATGCTGCAACGGAAGACCGTAAATTTACCTGTCGAGGCCGGTCGTCCCGCTCTGGGACCGCGTCGCCAGCGCGACGCCGGCCAGCGTGAACAGCAGCGCCGCGACCTGGCCGAGGCCGAGCGGCTCGCGCAGCGCCACCGCCGACGCCACCACGCCGATCACGGGCACCGTCATGGTGCCGACCGCCGCGACCGAGGCCGGCAGCCGGTCGAGGGCGGCAAACCACGAGAAATAGGCGACGCAGTATCCGACCACGGTCATATAGGCCAGCAGCGCCCAGCCCATGGCCGACAGCGCCTCGAGGCGCGGATGCTCGAACAGCAACCCGGCCAGCGCCACCGGCACGCAGCCGACGCCGATCTGCAGCGCCGAGGACGTGATCAGCGGCAGCGCCATTGGAAAACGTTTGGCGGCGACGGTGCCGAGCGCGAACGCAAAGGCGCCACCGAGCACCATGGCGATGCCCGGCAGCTTCGCCGTGCTGGCCTCGACGCCGTTACCGCCCATCAGCGCCGCAATGCCCGCGAACGCCATTGTCAGCGCCAGCAGCCGCATCAATGACATCCGCTCGCCGAGCACGAGCCAGGCCAGCAGCGAGGCCCATACCGGCATGGTGTAGGCGATCACCACGGCCTCGCTGGCGGGAAGCCATAATAGCGCCAGTCCCATCGTGATCATCCAGATCGTGACGTTGAGAAAGGCAGACAGCAGCAGCCGCGGCCATTGCTGGCGCGGCACACGCAGGCTCTGCCCGCGCATGAGCGCGAGGAGGGCCAGCAGCGCGCCGCCGGCGATCCCGGTGAGGCCGCGGGCCGATAGCGGCGGCCACTCGACCAGGATCTGCTTGGTGACGGGCCAGTTGAGGCCCCAGCAGATCGAGGTGACGGCAAGGAATGCGAGGCCCGATGCCCCGATGCGCGCTTTCGCGGCCGGCTGGTCCTGGATGGCCATGGGATGAATTGATCTGGCCGATGGGAATCGGCGGCACCTTGCCGGTTATCGGGACCGGTAGCCATCGGCCGGGGGCATGCCAGCCCTTCCCTCCGCGACGCCGGCTTTGAGTCGCTCCGGAGCAACCCCTCGCGGACAATAAATAGCGGCCCTGTGAACAGCGGGCGAAGTTCAAATCAGCAATCCTGGGAATAATTATTCCGCTTGGGAATCCCTGAGGACTCACTGATAGTTGGCGCCATCAGAGGGTGGTTTTGGGGTCCTAGGCGACACAAAACCACCCCTGTTTTTCCCCTGTTTCCACCATATTTAGTATTTGATTCAGGAAATCGTACTAACCCTTGACGGGCGCGATGGAGTCGGCCTAGTTTTGGGTCGTTCGGTGCCGGGTGGTTTTAGGTCCCGCTGGACGCTCCCTGACAGGTGTCAGAATGGCCATCCCGGTTGCCGCTCGAGGCGCGGGTGATGGCGTTGTCTGCCCTCAATTCCGAGGGGCTTCGGAGCGCTAAGAACGAGCCAAAATGGCTCAAGGTGACGAGTTGGGGCGTTGAATACATGGCCTGAAGACGGAGCGGGGTGCTCCCGGACAACAGGGCATGACGCTGCGAGACCGATGCGCGCATCGATCTCGCGGCGACAGAGAAAACAGGGCCGGATCCACCGGTAAAACTGCGGACGATCGGACCACGGATGTGGCCTCGAGAGCACGCTCAAGGAAAACCAGCCGGCGCCGCAGTAAGCGGTCCGGACAAAAAAATGGGGCACTACGATGCGAATCGAACGACGCAACACCACTGACGGCCAGTCACCCTACGCAGGGATTGATTTCAGATTGACGACATCTGAGATCCGCAATCCCGATGGGTCGGTGGTGTTTCGCCTCGAAAACGTCGAGGTGCCGGAATTCTGGTCGCAGGTCGCCTCAGACGTGCTGGCGCAGAAGTATTTCCGCAAGGCCGGCGTCGCGGCGCGCTTGAAGAAGGTCGAGGAGGAGACCGTGCCGTCCTGGCTGTGGCGTTCGGTGCCGGACATCGAGGCGCTGGCCACCCTGCCCGAATCCGAGCGCTATATCAGCGAACTCTCCGCCAAGCAGGTGTTCGATCGGCTGGCCGGCTGCTGGACCTATTGGGGCTGGAAGGGCGGCTATTTCACAGCAGAAGATGACGCCCGCGCGTTCTTTGACGAGCTGCGCTACATGCTGGCCAAGCAGATGGTGGCGCCGAATTCGCCGCAATGGTTCAACACCGGGCTGCACTGGGCCTACGGTGTCGATGGACCCGGCCAGGGCCACTATTATGTCGACTGGAAGACCGGCAAACTGACCAAATCCAAATCGGCCTACGAGCATCCGCAGCCGCATGCCTGCTTCATCCAGGGCATCGAGGACGACCTCGTCAACGAGGGCGGCATCATGGACCTGTGGGTGCGTGAGGCCCGCCTGTTCAAATACGGCTCCGGCACCGGCTCCAATTTCTCGCGTTTGCGCGGCGAAGGCGAACGCCTGTCCGGCGGCGGCCGCTCGTCCGGCCTGATGAGCTTCCTCAAGATCGGCGACCGCGCCGCCGGCGCCATCAAATCCGGCGGCACCACGCGCCGCGCGGCCAAGATGGTGGTGGTCGACGCCGATCACCCTGACATCGAGACCTATATCGACTGGAAGGTGAAGGAGGAGCAGAAGGTCGCAGCCCTCGTGACCGGCTCGAAACTCAACCAGCGCCACCTCAAGGCGGTGCTGAAAGCCTGCGTCAATTGCGAAGGCTCCGGCGACGACTGCTTTGACCCCGAGAAGAACCCGGCGCTGCGCCGCGAGATCAAACTGGCCCGGCGGGCGCTGGTCACCGACGGCATGATCAAGCGCGTGATCCAGTTCGCCCGCCAGGGATACAAGGAGATCGATTTCCCGATCTACGACACCGACTGGGATTCGGAGGCCTACCTCACGGTATCCGGCCAGAACTCCAACAATTCAGTGTCGCTGAAGGACGACTTTCTGCGCGCGGTCGAAACCGATGGCGACTGGAGCCTGATCGGCCGCACCAACAAGAAGGTAACAAAAACGCTGAAGGCGCGCGAGCTCTGGGAAAAAATCGGTCACGCCGCCTGGGCCTCGGCCGATCCCGGCCTGCACTTCAACACCACCATGAACGACTGGCACACCTGCAAGGCCTCGGGCGACATCCGCGCCTCCAATCCTTGCTCGGAATACATGTTCCTGGACGACACCGCCTGCAATCTGGCGTCGGCCAATCTGCTGACCTTCTACACGTCAGGAGAAGGGTCAACGCGGGGACGCTTCGACGTCGAGGCCTACGAGCATCTCTGCCGGCTGTGGACCATCGTGCTCGAAATCTCCGTGATGATGGCGCAGTTCCCCTCCAAGGCGATCGCGGAATTGTCCTACGAATTCCGCACGCTGGGCCTCGGCTTTGCCAATATCGGCGGCCTCCTGATGACCATGGGTCTTTCCTACGACAGCAAGGAAGGCCGCGCGCTGTGCGGCGCGCTGACCGCTGTCATGACCGGCGTCAGCTACGCGACCTCGGCCGAGATGGCCAAGGAGTTGGGCCCCTTCCCCGGCTACAAGAAGAACGCCGGCCACATGCTGCGGGTGATCCGCAACCACCGCCGCGCCGCGCATGGCGAATCCCGCGGCTACGAGGCGCTGGCCGTCAACCCGGTGCCGCTCGATCACGCCTCCTGCAAGCAGGCCGATCTCGTCGAGCACGCCAAGGCGGCCTGGGACAAGGCGCTTGAGCTGGGTGAACTGCACGGCTATCGCAACGCGCAAGTGACGGTGGTGGCGCCGACCGGCACCATCGGCCTCGTGATGGATTGCGACACCACCGGCATCGAGCCTGATTTCGCGCTGGTGAAGTTCAAGAAGCTTGCCGGCGGCGGCTACTGGAAGATCATCAACCGCGCCGTGCCCGAGGCGCTGCGCGCGCTCGGATATCGTGAATCTGATATCGCGGAGATCGAGGCCTATGCCGTCGGCC
>WNFW01000293.1_pt1 | contig 37809 bp, 38 predicted proteins | sample 5400131 | NCBI WGS metagenome assembly WNFW01 (sample SAMN13153362, study PRJNA577476) | soil metagenome | isolation source: 20 cm soil or saprolite under grassland replicate 1 | place: USA:California | collected 2016-06-15 | reverse complement strand
CGCACGCCTGGGTCGTGGATGTAGATCCAGTTGTCGGGAAACACGTCTGGACGGTCGATCATCACCGCGATGCTGATGAAGTCCCTATAGCCCAGCCTGTTCGCGGCGCCGCGCACTTTTTCAGGCGGCGGAGGATCGAGCTTCGCGACCAGCTCGCGGATGGGAATGCTCGAGATGAACTCTGTGCCGGCGTGTGTGTGCGCGCGGCCATCGGCGTCGGTCGTGACGACTTCGGTCACCGCCCCGTCAGAGTGGTTGACGCTCGTCACCGATTGTCCGAGGACAACCGGATGTCCTTTCGATGCGCTGATCTCCGCGACACGCTCCCACACCTGACCCGGACCCAGGCGCGGATAGCGGAACCTGTCGATGAGCGTGGTCACGATCTCGCCCCGCTTGCGGGGCCTGCGGCGCGGCAGCAAGGCGCTCAGGATCACGACCCACAGGTCCAGGCTCTTGATCCGCTGGGCCGCCCAATCGGCCGACAGCTCTTTGGTGCTGATCCCCCATACCTTCTCGGTGTAGGTCTTGAAGAAGATGTTGAAGAGCCTCCAGCCGAACTGGTTGCGCACCCATTGCTCGAGTGTTTTCGAAGAAGCGGCCACGGTAGTAGATGCGCGAGAGCCGACCTCGATTCAGCATCTGGGGGCCGAGGATCTCGGTCCACAGCGCCTCGACCTCATCGTTCTTGGAGAAGAACCTGTGGCCGCCGATGTCGAAGCGATAGCCGTTGTGCTCGACCGTCCTGGCGAGGCCGCCGACCTGCTTTGCGTCCTTCTCGACCACCGTGACGGGGACATCGCGCTTCAGCAGCTCATAGGCGGCGGTAAGGCCCGCCGGCCCCGCGCCCATGATGACCACGTGCTTGCGCTGGCCTTCCGCGATCAAAGTTGCCACAGTATCAACGGGACTAACCGAATCCGAGGTCGCTTACTGCGAATTCGGGCCTAGTTCAGAGGTCCTTTGCCGCGGATCTCGTCGACCTTGACGAGCGCGTCGCGGAGACCCTTGATCCAGTCGGCCTGGTGCATGCCGACCAGGCGCACGCACCAGGCGAGCGCCTCGCTCCGGCTGCGCGCCACGCCGCCGGCGACGAGCGTGTCCAGGATCGTCCGCTCGTTCATGCGCAGGCGCGTCATCACCGGCACGCTCAAGGTGGTGAAGATCTTGGAGACGTCCCCGCACCGCGCCCCCCAGGCCACCTTGCGCCGGAACTGGCGCTCGGCGTCCCGGGCGATCCGGATCCGGTCCTCCCGCGTCTCCTCCCGGAAGCGCTCGATACGCGCGGCTCGGGCAGCTGAGCGGCCGTCGCTCGAGGTGCCGCCTGCCAGCTCCACGTCGGGGAGGGTGCCCACGACGAGGATCTCGTCGCCGTCCGCGGTGACCTCCGGCGGCGCTGCAAACCAGTCCTTGGGGACGCGAGCGGCGAACCAGGCGCGGACGTCCTCGGGCATGACGATTACAAGATTACGCCCGAGGACCACGCCGCCCTTCGATCCCTGCTACGCGGCCGCCTCCTCGGGCTTCTTGCCGATCGCCTGCAGGTCGTCAACCACGACCTCGGTGCGGTAGCGCTTCTGGCCGGCCGCGTCTTCCCACGACCGCGTCTGGAGCCGGCCCTCCACGTACAGGGTCCGGCCCTTGCGCAGGTACTGCCCGGCGAACTCCGCCGCGTGGCCGAAGGCAACGAGGTGGTGGAACTCGGCGTGCTTCTTGGCGTTGCCGGCCTCGTCCTTGCCGGCGTACGTGTTGGTGGCCAGGCGCAAGTTCGCGATGTATGTGCCCTTGGGAGTCGCCTTGACGTCCGGGTCAGCCGTCAGGTTGCCGAGCAGATGAACTTTGTTGACCATCGCATCACCTCCGAGAAATTGAGCTCAGCCTAGGCAAGGCCAAACAGGATTCCAATCCAGCCTGTTAAGGGCCTGACAGGAACCACGCAGGATCGACGGGCACACGGTCGATGTCGACCTGCAGATGGACGTGCGGGCCGGTCGCGAGGCCAGTGGCGCCGACCAGTCCGATCAGGCGCCCCGGCGCCACCAGGTCTCCGGACGCGACACGAAACGCGGAGAGGTGGCCGTACAGGACCCAGATGTGGGCGTCGAGCACGACCTTGACGTAGTCACCCGCACCGTCAGGGTCGTGGCCCGCGATCACCCGGCCGGAGGTCGCCGAGTAGACCGCCGACCCAAGTGGCGCCGCAAGGTCGATGCCGGTATGGATGTGATGGGTCGGGCAGTCACGGTCGAAGGGTTCGAGCAGCAGGCTCGTGCAGCCGAACGGCTGGGTCACCCTCGCGCCGAGGACCACCGCCGAGACCGGGAGCCGGAGATGGCTCGGGACCTGGGTCGCTGCGACCAGCATCAGCACGACACCGCCCGCGAACATGGCGAGTGGCCGCATCACGCCTTCACCAGCGCGTGGCCGATCTGCTTGAAGGCGGTGAAGACAGTCGACTCGAGCTTGTGCGCCGCCTTCTCGGTCCCACCGATCGCGCCTGGAATCTTGAAGACGATCAGGAGCGAGGCAAGGGCGAAGAGGTGGTGGACCGGGGTGATGCCGTCGTGCTCGAGGGCGAGCCCGACCGACAGCACGAAGAGCTGCATCGGCTGCATGAAGAGGTTGGTCGTGAAATGCGAGCTCCACGCCCTCGCGAGGTGCTGGGTCTCGGGCAGCATGAGCAGGAGTCCCGCAAGTGGGGCGGTGACCGCCAGCACGACGAGCACGGCGTAGCGCACGAGGTACGCAATCGCGAGGACTCCGTAGCCGCCGGCAAGGGCGGCGGTCGTGATGATCTCCCACGTGCCCGCGTTCGGGTTGTGGTTATAGCTGGCGGCGAAAGTTGCCAGGTCGTCGTGCGTGCTGAACGTCTGCACGGTGGCGCAGATCGCGTTGCTTGCCGTGACCGCCATCTGTAACAAGGGCATCGCGAAGTTGATGAGGACCGCGGCCATCAACAGCCGCGGCAGGAGGATGCGTGCGCTGTACTGGCTCGTGACACCGTGGCCCCACATGATTCGGTACGACGCCCACAGCGCTACGAGCACCATCGCAGCGTTGGCGACCAGCTGCAGCTTGGGTTCGAAGCGCTGGATCGTCGAGTTGTTGATGAAATCGCCTCCGCTCTCGAAATCGGTCGTGCTGAGGATGAACTTGAACCACACATTCAGGAGCAGGCCGACGCTGTCCTCGAGCAGGTGGGCGAGGATGAGGTTCGGGTGGACGAGCGTGTACAGGTAGCCTTCGATGCGGCCGAGCTCGTCGTAGAGCGCCTTCAGAATCGCGAGATCCACGGCTCAGTGCGTCGGGACTGAGCTCGTGAGGATTCCGACGAGCGAGCTCGCGACCTCGACGCCAATCGTGCCGACGACGATGCGCGAGATCCACTGCTTGGCGGCGAGGGCGGACTTGGATTCGACGGCTGTAATTTTCCAAATGAATGCCCCGATGAACGCCAACGCGCCGATCGAACCGACGAGCGCCTGGCCGATGTGGATCCACGTGGTGATCAAATCCGTGATCGGTGTGATGTTTGGGACCGAGTCGAGAAAGAGCATGCGAACCTCCAGGCGTTTTGAGTCGGGAGGCTAGGAGACGGGCTGCAGGACTGGAACCCCGGTTGTTAAGACTGCGCAGGGCGGCAGCCATGGCCGAGACTAGGCGCGAGATGTCGCGCGAACTCTCGAAATCACGCCCGAACCTGTATCACCGACTTCGCGGTTCTCTGAGCAAAGGCTTGGTCGGTGCGCGTGTAGGGCGATTGGAGGCTTTGCAGGAAGCAACCCTCGACCTTCTCGCCCAGGCTCTTGAGGCCCGTGACCAGCTGATCGCGAGCCACAGTGCGCGTGTGGCAGAACTCGCTGCACGGCTGGCGCAGCAGGTCGATCCAGGCCTCAGAAATGTCGAACTTGTCCGCATGGCAGGCATGCTTCACGATCTCGGGGTGATCGGCGTCCGAGACGACATCCTCAACAAACCCGGACCGTTACGTGAGGACGAGTGGAAACTCATGCGACGTCACCCCGACATCGGAGCTGACCTGATTCGATGGCACCCAGCCCTGGCCGCCGCTACGCCGCTTGTGCGCCATCACCACGAGCGCTGGGATGGCAGCGGCTATCCAGCCGGACTGAGAGGCGATGTAATACCAATGGGCGCGCGCATAGTCGCGGCGGCCGAGTCGTTCGATTTCATCACGCATGATTGGCCCTATCGCGCCAATCCGCTGGCCCCCCTGGATGCGATACGGGATATCACCGAGCACTCCGGGTCGTGGTACGACCCAACCGTCGTCGACGCGCTTCGCGCTCTCTACCGGTAGGCACGGATCCCTATCGCTGCTTTTGCGTTCAGCGCGACGTAGGTGAGATTCGCTCCACCAAAGACGCCGATTACGGTGTCGGATCGAGCGCACGGGCCAGAAGTCGGCAGCTCAGGCTTTCGGGGGCCTCGCCCGTTCCGACGAGTCGGTCCACGCCTTGTGCAGCTTGGCGGAGGTCACATAGCGCACCGACCTGCCTCCTCCCTGCTGGTCGAGCCAACCATCGCGTCGAACGCGCTGCAGGTCCTGGACGGCCGTTGGGCTTGCGATGTCCGCCGCGCGCCGGTAATCGGCATTTGTCACCGGTAAGCCGAGCAGCGCCTGGTCCAGGGCGACGACAAATCGCTCCGGGTACCCGTGCTGAGCAGCAAGCCTGGTGCAGAAGTCGTGCCGTGCATACGCAATCCGCACCCATTGCTCGCGATCGGCCGCCTCTGAGACGTGGGCATCGATGCAGAACTCGACCCAGCTGGATACATCCCGACTCGGATCGAACGCCGCGCCCTGGACCTCTTCGAGGACCGCGTAGTACTCGCGGGTATGGCTTCCGAGGTAGGGCTCGATAGATACGAACTCGGGGCGCAGGAGCCCCTCTTTCGCGAGCACAAGGGACTGGACGACTCGCGCCAGGCGTCCGTTCCCGTCGCGAAACGGATGAATCGAGACCAGATTCAGGTGCGCCATTGCGGCGCGCACCACGGGATGGCGTGACACGTCGCCCGATTCCAGCCACGTGGCCAGCTCGGTGACCAGGTCGGGGACCGCGGCGGACTCGGGTGGGCGGTATGGTTCACGGCCAGGCCCGCGAGTGACGAACACGGACCCGTCGCGGAGCCGCCCCGGCCTTGCCTCGGGCTGCGGATGGCAGATGAGGAAGTGGAGCTCCAGAATCGTCTGTCGCGACCAACGGAAGTGCGGGTCGTCGGCCAGCGCGCCGACGCGGTCCATCGCCTGGCCGTAGGCGGCGATGATCCGCTGGGTTTCTTCAGACGCCTGAGGTGGGTGCCCGCCCGCAAGGATCTCGAACGCCGCCTCGACGCTCGTGCCGTAACCCTCGATCGACGTCGAACCAACAGTTGCTTCTGCTGCCGCGAGCCGGCGGAGAGCACCCGTCCATGGCTGGGCTGACTCGCCGAGGTGGCGCGCCAGGTAGCGGCGAAGCTCGTCCAGCTTGGTCAGCCGGCTCTCGAGCTCGCGCGACTTGGGAGGTATCGAAAAGATCGCCACGCCAGCAGCTTAGCTGAATAAACGATTATTCGTCTATCTGCCTCGAAGCCGGGCCTCCACCCCGTCGAGGAGGATCTCGAGGGCTGAGGCCGGCTTCCCGACCGGCTCGGGTGCGGCCGGGGCGGCACCGGGCCTCTGCATTTTTGGCGTGTACGTATCGAGCCTCAGGTCGACGGCGCCGCTGCTGACGTCGAGGTCAAACCTGTCTTGCGCCTCCAATGCCCCATCGCTCTGCCAGTGCACGTCGGAGATCACGACCTTGGTCGAAAAGTCGTCCAGCTTCAGCTTCACCGCGCCCGTATGGGCGACCGCGACCACAGCAGCGGCGCGTGGCCGATGCAGGGAAACGTTGACGACGCCGCTGGAGATGTGTATCGGCACCAGACCTGTTGGCTGCGGCAGGAAGCATTCGAGGTTGGCGGCCCCGCTGTCGACGTGGATCTCTCGGACGTCCAGGCCGCCAACATCGAGGACCGTGTTCCAGGTCGGCGCCTGGACTTTGAATTTCCACGGCCGGCGCGGGTTCAGCTCGATCTCTCCCCGACCGACGCCACGGAGACGGCGCACCACCACCTGCTCGCCGCGCACGATGGCCGGCGCGGCACCGCTCTGATCGGGCGGAACGCGGAACAACGCCTGCATGTCCGGAGGGCCAGCCCGCAGGATGACGCCGCGCGAGCCGGAGTCGATCGCGATGGATGCCGGAACGCTGCTGTCGCGGGCGGGCCGCTCGGCCGGAGCCCGGATCGAGAGGGCGCTGGTCATCACCATCACCGCCACCTCGCCCGCCTCGTCCGCTCTCAGTCCGGCCGTCACGAGCTGCGCCCGGATGTCGACGAACACAGCGCTCTGCTCGAGCGCGTCGGGAACCTCCAGCAACACACGGGTTGCATCCTGCTGAGCCGAGGCACGGCGGCGCAGCGACTCGGCGCTCGCCAGGACCGTCTGCCGCCAGCCCGCACCGCGCCGCCCGCGCGGAGTGCTCCCGAGGATCGATTCCGCCAGCAGCTCCAGCAGCTCCCGACGGTCGCGCACGTGCCAGTACAGGGAAGCCGCCTTCACCTGGAGACGATTGGCTAGCGACCGCATCGACAGGGCGTCCAGACCGTCTTCGTTGATCAGCTCCAGCGCCGCCGCGACCAGCCTGTCGCGGGTCAGCCCGTGCTTGTCTTCGTCAGGGCTCAATTTCGTGATTCTCCTCTAAGTCTGATAGGTGCACTTGCAATCCTAACACCGTTAGGGGTATTCTACCCGGTGGCTAGCCTAACACCGTTAGATGAAAGGAGCAATCATATGACCGAGCCGATGAACCGCATCCGCAACCATCCGATGGCCGCGCTGGGCGTGCTCGTGCTCGGCCTCTTCATGACGCTGCTCGACCTCACCATCGTCAACGTCGCGATCCCGTCGATCCTCGATGGATTGCACGCAAGCCTCGACCAGGTGCTGTGGGTGCTGAACGCCTACAGCCTGCTGTATGCCGTCCTGTTGATCACCTCGGCGAGGCTCGGTGACATCTACGGCCCGCGCAAGCTGTTCGCCGCCGGCATCGTCATCTTCACGGTCGCCTCCGCCTTCAGCGGGCTGGCCCAGGATCCGACCCAGCTGATCCTGGCGCGCGCGCTGCAAGGCCTCGGCTCGGCGGTGCTGGCTCCGCAGGGACTGCCCTTGATGATGTCCCTGTTTCCGGTTGAGAAGCGCGGCGGGGTCTTCGCCATCTACGGCGTGATGGCCGGCCTCGCCGTCATCGCCGGTCCGACGGTTGGCGGATATCTCGTCACCCACTTCGGTTGGCGGTCGATCTTCACAGTGAACATCCCCATCGGCCTCATCACCTTCGCGCTCGCCCTGCTGCTCATCCCCGACCTGCGACCTGGACGTAAGCACCGGCTCGACATTCTCGGCGTCGCGATCGCGACCGCGGGCCTGCTCGGCGTGATCTACGGCCTGATCGAAGGGCAGCGCTACGACTGGGGAGTCGTGACCGGCTTCATCACCATTCCCGAGATCATCGGCGCGGGCGTCGTCCTGCTCGCCTTATTCCTCTTCTACCAGGCGCGCCGGCAAGACGGCGAGCCCCTGCTTCCGTTCGAGGTCTTCAAGGACCGCAACTTCACGCTCATGACGCTGGTCATGGCCGCGATGGGGTTTGCGATCCTCGGCATCTACCTGCCCCTGACCATCTACATGCAGTCAGTGCTCGGGTTGAGCGCCATCGACGCCGGCCTCACGCTGGCGATTCAGCCGGTGGCGATGTTCTTCTCATCAGGAATCGCCAGCGGCCTGGTCCAGAAGGTGAACGGCAAATACCTGCTCATCCCGGGTCTGCTCGCCCTGGCGGCCGGCACCGGCTACATCGACTGGGCGGCGCAGGCCAACTCCGGCCGCTGGGATTTCACCCCGGGTCTTATCGCGAGCGGCCTCGGCATGGGCTTCATCTGGACTCCCGTGTTCACCATCGCTACCCGTGACCTGCCGGCGCACCTCGGCGGCGTGGCCTCGGGGGTCATCAACACGATCCAGGAGATGGGAGGCGTGTTCGCCAGCGCCGTGGTCGGCGCGCTGCTCCAGAACCGCCTGGCTCTCGCGCTCCACGAGCGGGCGGTGGCGGCTTCGAGCCAGCTGCCAGGGCAGTACCAGCAGTCATTCGTCGATGGTTTCAGCAACGCGGCGCACACAGGCTTCGAGGTCGGCGCCGGACAGTCCGGTACGACGCTGCAGCTGCCGGCGCAGGTCCAGGCAATCGCGCATTTCGTCTTCACCCACGCCTTCGTCGACGCGATGCACCCGACCATGGTCCTGCCCATCGTCGTCCTCGTGCTCGCCGGGGCGGCTGCGGTTTTCGTCCGCGGTCGCAAGCCTGTTGCGTTGGCGGTTCACGAAGAGGAAGCGGCCGTGGCCTAGTCTTTTGTTGTGGCGAAGAAGCTCGCCGAATACGAAGCCAAGCGCGATTTCAAACGCACGCCCGAACCCGGCGCCAAGGTCCCCCGCAAGGAGACCAAGGCGCCGCGGTTTGTGGTCCAGGAACATCACGCGCGCCGGCTGCACTGGGACCTTCGGCTGGAGAAAGACGGCGTTGGCGTCTCGTGGGCGGTTCCCAAGGGCATTCCACCCGATCCCAAGAAGAACCATCTCGCCGTCCATGTCGAGGACCATCCGCTCGAATACTTCAAGTTCGCGGGCCAGATCCCCGCGGGCGAGTACGGTGCAGGCAAGGTCGAGATCTGGGACGAAGGCACCTACGAGCCCGTCAAGTGGAGCGACCGTGAGGTCATGGTCGACTTCCACGGCAAGCGCCTTCAGGGACGCTACGTGCTGTTTCAGACTCGCGGCAAGGACTGGATGATCCACCGCATGGATCCGCCGCAGGATCCCGACCGCAAGGCGATGCCGGACAAGATCGTGCCGATGATGGCCAAGCTAGACGACAAGGTTCCGCGGCCGGATGACGCCTGGGGGTTCGAGTTCAAGTGGGACGGCATCCGGTCGCTCGCCTATGTCGAGGGCGGGCGTGTGCGGCTGCAGAGCCGCACCGGCGACGACATCACGCCGCGTTATCCGGAGATCCATCCGATGGGACGCGCGCTGGGCTCCGCCGAGGTCATCCTCGACGGTGAGATTGTCGCCCTCGACGACGAAGGCCGGCCCAGCTTCGAGGAAATCCAGCAGCGGATGGGACTGTCCGCGGAGACCGAGATCCGGCGGAAGATGAAGGAGGTCCCGGTCACGTACATGATCTTCGACCTCCTCTGGCAGGAGGGCCATTCGCGGATGGAGGACCGCTACACGGACCGCCGCGTGGCGCTGCAGCGCCTCAAGCTCGCCGGGCCGTCCTGGCAGACGCCTCCTTTCGAGAAGGGAGCCGGCCAGACGATGCTCGAGGCGAGCGCCAAGGCGGGCCTCGAGGGCATCATGGCCAAGCGGCTGGACTCGAAGTACGAGCCGGGACGCCGCAGCGGCGCCTGGGTCAAGGTCAAGAATCGCAACCGCCAGGAGCTGGTGATCGGCGGTTGGCTCGACGGCGAGGGCAAGCGCCGGGGCTATCCGGGTGCGCTATTGGTCGGCTACTACAAGGACGGAAAGCTCGTCTACGCGGGAAAAGTAGGCACAGGTTTCACCGACAAGATCCTGGACGAGCTCAACACGAGGCTGAAACCCCTTGCCCTGGACAAGAATCCCTTCGAGGCAGGGGCCGCCCCTCCCCGCGCGGCGCACTTCGTGAAGCCGAAAGTCGTGGCCGAGTTCGAGTTCGTGGAGTGGACGCGCAGCGGACAGCTCCGCGCGCCGGCGTTCAAAGGGTTCCGCTTCGACAAACCTGCCCAAGAGGTAATTCGAGAAGGTGGCTAAAGAAACATCGGTCGAGGTCAAGATCGAGGGTCGCAACCTCAAGCTCACCAACCTCGAAAAGGTGCTTTACCCGGAGGTCGGGTTCACCAAGGCGCAGGTCATCGACTACTACACGCGCATCGCGCCGGTCCTCCTTGCCCACACACGCGACCACCCTCTGACGCTGAAGCGATATCCCAACGGCGTCGACGGCGAATTCTTCTACGAGAAGAACTGCCCCAAGCACCGGCCGGACTGGGTGCAGACCGCGACGGTATGGAGTGGTGGGAACAACCGCGACATGTACTACTGCCTCGCGCAGGACCTGCCCACGCTGGTATGGCTGGCCAACCTCGCCACGCTCGAGATGCACACCTCGCTCTCGCTCTGCAGCAAGCTCCCCGAGCCGCGCAGCCTGGTCTTCGACCTCGATCCGGGTCCGCCCGCGACGATCGTCGAGTGCTGCCGGATCGGGCTGATGCTGCGCGATGTATTCGCGGAGCACGGCCTCGACTGCTGCGCCAAGACCTCGGGATCCAAAGGTCTGCAGCTATACGTCCCGCTCAATACGAAGGTCACCTACGTCGAGACGAAGGTCGTCTCGAAAGGCCTCGCGCAGTACTTCGAGGAAAAGCATCCCGACCTTGCCGTCCACAAGCAGCTGAAGGAGCTGCGCACGGGACGGGTGCTGATCGACTGGAGCCAGAACGACGAGTACAAGACGACGGTCAACGTTTACTCGCTGCGGGCGCGCGCGCGTCCCACCGTATCGACACCGGTTTCGTGGGACGAGGTCGAGAAGTGCCTGAAGGCGAAAGATCCGAGCCTGCTTGTCTTTGATTCCGAGCAGGTCCTCAAGCGCGTCGAGAAGCTCGGCGACCTGTTCGAGCCGGTGGTCAAGAAGAAGCAGAAGCTGCCGGCCTCCCTGATCAAGGCCATGGGCGGCTCCTCGGCAATCGAGAAGATGGCCAACCGGAGGCGCGGCGGAGGAAGGCGCTACCCGCCGCAATGAACAGACCCCGCGTCGTCATCGCGGGAGCGGGATTCGGCGGGCTGACATGCGCGCGGGCGCTCAATCACGCGCCGGTCGAAGTCCTGCTCGTCGATCGGAACAACTACCACCTGTTCACTCCGCTGCTGTACCAGGTGGCCTCGGCGTTGCTGGATCCGGGTGAGATCGCGCGCCCGGTCCGACAGTTGATCCGCCCGCTGCACAACGCCGACTTCCTGCAGGCGTCAATCACCGGTGTCGACTTCGAGGACCGCCGTCTGCTCACGGACCACGGACCACTCCAGTACGACTACCTCGTCCTGGCGACGGGCGCGAGGACCGACTACTTTGGAAATGCGTCTATCGCCGCGCACACGCTGGGTCTGAAAGAGCTCGACGAAGGACTGGCGATTCGCAACCACATCCTCAGCCAGTTCGAAGCCTCTCGCTGGGCGACTGATGCGTCGGAGCGGCGGCGCCTGCTGACGTTCGTGGTCGCCGGAGCGGGCCCGACGGGCGTGGAGATGGCAGGCGCGATCTCGGAGTTGATCCGCCTGGTGCTGCGGAGGGATTATCGAGATCTCGACACAAATGAGGTTCGGGTGGTGCTTATAGAGGCGGCGCCACATGTGCTTGTCCAATTTGTGCCGTCCCTCCGCCAGGCGGCGCTTCGCTCGCTCGAGCGCAAGGGCGTCGAGGTGATGCTGCAGACCAAGGTCGATGCGGTCACGGAGGAATCCGTCAACCTTGCAGGAGGTCAGGAGATCCCTGCCGCAACCGTGATCTGGACGGCGGGCGTCAAGGCGTCGGAGATCGGCGGAACCACCGGTGCGCCACTGGTGCGGCAGGAGCGAATCAACGTCTCCGGCACCTTGCAGATGCCAGGCCATCCCGTCGTGTTCGTGATCGGGGACCTGGCCGGGGCGCAGCACGGTGGCGCGCCACTTCCGATGCTCATTCCCGTCGCGATGCAGGCCGGGCGGCATGTGGGGGAATCGATCGCGGACATGGTGAACGGCGGCGGCGCCAAGGCCTTCCGTTACAGGGATCCAGGGATCATGGCCACGATTGGTCGCAACTCGGCCGTCGCCCAGCTCAGCTGGCTGCACCTCTCGGGATTTCCCGGCTGGCTCTTTTGGCTCGGCGTCCATCTCGTCAACGTGATCAGCTTTCGCAGCCGGCTCGTGGTCCTGGTCAACTGGGCGTGGGAGTACCTGTTCTACGACCGGCCGGTCCGGCTCATCGTGCGGGCCCGGCAATGATCCGAGTTGTCGCGGTTGTCGCCGCCGCGCTGATCGTGGCTTGCAGTGGAACGCCCAACGTCAACGCTGCCAAGGTGCTTCGAGACGGCGGAGCCGCGATGGAACAGCTGAAGACGGTAGCCGCGACATTGAAGGTCACGAAGGGAGCGATCACAATCCAAGGTTTCACCCTGGTCAGCGCGAAGACGTCGGTCCGGTTGCCCGCTGACAGCGACACCACCTACACGGTCAAGGAACAAGACGTGTCGATCGGCCTCGAGGTGGTCATCACGTCCGGCCATGTTTACCTGCACGTCCCGTTCTCGTCGTTCCAGGAGGTGACCGGCGACCAAGCGACAGCATTCCCCGACATGGCCAAGCTGTTCGACCCAGCGACCGGCCTGCCAGCCGTGATCCCGCAGGGCACGGATCCCAAATATGTATCCACGAACCAGGTCGGCGGCCAGGATACCCATGAGATCGCCACGTCGTACACCGCCGACCAGGTGAGAAGCTTGCTCAGCGAGCTGAGCTCCGACGGCCCCGTCGCAGCCCATGTGTGGGTCGGAACGTCGGATCACCTGATTCGCAAAGCGACGCTTGACGGAGCATTCGGAGACGGTGGCAAGGAAGCGGCGGTCGAGGTCGCGATCAGCAACTTCAACGGCACGGTGAGCATCACCTCTCCGACCCCTTGAGCCGCCGACCCCTCCTGCTGGGCCTGGCGGGGGCTGCGCTCTTCGTCGCTGCGCTCGACGCGTACCTCGTCGTCACGTTGCTGCCCGCGATGGTGGGCGATGTCGGCATAACCATCGAACGGTTCGAGCAAGCGACGCCGATCGTGACGGGATTTCTTGCCGGCTACGTGGTCGCCATGCCTCTCCTCGGCGCGTACTCAGACGCGCGCGGAAGGATCCCGGTGTTCCTCGCTTGCCTGGCCGCGTTCGCTCTGGGTTCGGCGATCACCGCAACGTCGGGGCTATTTGGATTTGCCGGGCTGCCCTGGCTCGTCGGCGGGCGCTTCATCCAGGGCCTGGGAGGAGGTGGGCTGGTTCCGCTGGCCCTCGCCCTGGCGGCTGACCTGTATCGCGATCGTTCGCGCACGGTGGCGCTGGGTTCGGTGGCTGGGCTGCAGGAGGCGGGGAGCGTGTTGGGTCCCATCTACGGCGCTACGCTCGCCGCCGGCGCGGCAAACGCCGGCGGCTGGCGGTTTGTGTTCTGGATCAACCTCCCGCTTGCCGCTCTCTGCGCCGCGGGCCTCTTGATCGCCAGGAGCGGCGGTACGACGGCGCCGGCGGGAAAACCCACGATCGACTGGATCAGCGCGCTTCTCCTCGGGGCGGGCCTGGGGGCGCTTGTCCTCGCCCTCTACCCCGACGACCCAGACCATCGCGCGCTCAACGCGTTGGTCGTTCCCGCGGGCCTCGCCGCCGTGCTTCTTCTCGGAGCGTACGGATGGCGGCAAGTTCGGCAGCTTGAGCCGTTGATCCCGCGCGATCTCCTGCGCAGCCGGAGCTTTCGCGGCGCGGCGGCGGCGAACGTCCTGCTCGGAGCAGCGCTCATGGTGGCCCTCGTCGACGTACCGATCCTTGGCCGCCTCGTCTTCAGTCTCGACGCGCTGGACTCGGGATTGCTCCTGACTCAGTTCCTTCTTGGCGTGCCCATCGGAGCAGTCGCTGGTGGATTTCTGGCCGCGCGCTCGGGAAACCGCATCACCGCCGCGGCGGGCCTTGTGCTTTCGGCGTTCGCGTTCATGCAGATGTCGAGGTGGAGCGCCAACGAGCTCTCGGTTCATCTCGGACCGATCCGGGAGGCCGACATCGCGCTGGCGGTCTGCGGCTTAGGCTTCGGACTGGTCATCGCACCGCTCACCGCCGGCGTGCTCGTCCTGACGCGTGGCGAGAGCCACGGCCTGGCGACAAGCCTGGTCGTGATCGCACGCACGATGGGCATGCTGGTCGGGTTGTCCGCTCTGACCGCATTCGGGCTCTACCGCTTCCATCAGCTCCTCGGCACGCCGGTCCTGACCGACCCCGACGTCCGCGAGCGCGTGAAGCACCTCGAGCGGTTGGTCGCCGCGGCCTTCCTTCAGGAGTACCGCGAGATCTTCGTCATCGCGGCGGCGCTCTGCGCGCTCGCGGCACTGGTTATTGCTTGGTCGCTACCGCCAGCACGTACGAGTGGTGGTACCTGAAAGCGTCGTCGGGGTCGCCGAGACTCGCCATCGCCGCCTCGACCTCCGCCTCCAGCTCGTCCCTGTAACGCGGGCCAAGGGAGCGGATGAGCGTGTAGGGCAGCGGCCCAGCGCCGGCCATCAGCTCGGTCCAGTCGCGGGCGTCCTTGGCCCGCCCGCCCGTGACCATCTCGGTGACCCGTGTGACGTCAAAGCCCGCGGCGCCCAGGAGCTGGGGCAGAACGTCGGGTTCCCCAAACCGCGAACGATCAGAGCTGTAGCGGGGCAGGCTGAGGTAGTGCCGGCGCGCGAGCGGCGCGAGGCCCTGGAAGAAGAGGTCCTGCGCGCGCGTGCTCAGGCTGCGCCGCTGACACGAAACGGCCAGGCGCCCCCCTGGCCGCAGTACACGATTCGCCTCCGCGAGCGCCGTCGTCGGGTCCGCGAAGTAGGCGAGCGCCTCCCCCATCGTGACCAGGTCGAATGTCGCCGGGCGGAAGACTAGGTGCTCGGCGGCCATGCCGACAAACTGTGCATTTTTCGTCTTGTGTGCACGCGCGACCGACAGCATGTTTTCCGACAGGTCGATCCCCATGACGAGGCCGGGGCTGACGCGCGGCGCCACGAGGTGGGCGACCAGGCCGGTGCCTGTGCCCACGTCGAGCACGAGCTCGTGCTTGATCGGGGCCGCCAGGTCGACCAAGCGCCCAGCCACCCTCGCGTGCTGGCCGCCGGCCCACGTGTCGTAGACGGGGGCAATGCGATCGAAGAAGTCGACCAAGTGGTCGACCATCTCATCGGAAGAATGGGGGTTCATCAAGGCCACGGTTTTGATGCTTAACCTTGGTCGACGTCTACGGGCACGGCTGTTACGATGCTAGCTCCCTGAAATCCGGGTTCCCTGAATTGGGGATCACAGTATGGAAAAAGCATCGGAGGAATCCATGACTCAAGCAGAAAAAACCGCGGTTCAGGCGTCAACCGCTCAGAACGGCGGCAATAATGTCGTCAGCCTCGGCCCACGCGACATCCTGCAGGGCCGCCTCGAGATCCAGGGCGACCTCAAGATCGCGGGCAACGTCGAGGGCGACCTGAAGGCGAGCGGCGACGTGACCATCGATTCCGGCGCGACCATTCAGGCCTCTATCGAGGGGGCGAACATCCAGGTCCGCGGGCAGGTCAACGGGAACGTCACCGCCAAGCGGCGCCTGACCCTGGGCGGGTCCGGCCGGCTCAACGGCGACGTCAAGGTGGGCCGCCTGACCGTCGAGGACGGCGCCTCACTGAACGGCAACGTCACCATGGCGCCGGAAAAGGGCTAAGCCACCGGTCCCTCCGGCGCCCCATCCCCCGGCGTCGCCGGGTACTTCCCCATGAATGGGGAAGAGTTCCACCTCTCAATAAATGGGATGGAGTTACCCTCGGCGTGCTCAGCGCGCCGAACCGCGGGCAGCACCACCGTCTCGACGTAACGCTGCATCGCGTCCATCGCGCCATGGACAAGACGCCACTCGAGCTGGGCAAGCACGACTTGCTCGCGGTTCAGCCCGGCCAGGCGGGCGCGCCAGAACGTGCTGTTCAGGTTGAGGCCGGGAATCGGACCACGCAGGGCCGGGCCAACACCCGGGAATTCCGGTAAGGCCGGGCTGTCGTCCGCCGAGCCGCCGGGCAGCTCGATCGCGGGTGAGACCACGACCGGCCTGGACGCGCTGGTGACCACGTGCCAGGCGAATACGACCAGAAACGCGACGACGACGAGCTCGGCGGTGACCATCCATGTGAGTGGCGAGCGGATCAACTTGCGCATGCCGCCACGGTAGGCGCGGCGAGAGGCGTTCGAAACCCAGGTTGTTAAGGGCGGATCGTGCGCAGTGCGGCAAGGCCGCGCTCGATGGTGTCGAGCTTCTTGGGAAAGCTGAACCTGATATGGCCGCGACCTAGCGAGGGGGCGTGGTAAAAGCTCGACGCCGGGACTGTGGCGACGGCCGTCTCCTCGATGAGTCGCCGGGCGAACGCAACGTCATCGTCCGCGCCAAACGCCTCGATGCCTGCCATGACGTAGTACGCACCGTCTGGTGACGATGCCGTGAATCCACATTCATGCAGGCCGGCCACGATCGCGTCGCGCCGCTCCTGGTAATCCCCCAGCAGCTCTACATAGAAGGACGGGGGAAACTCAAGTGCCTCCGCGACCGCGATCTGCAGCGGGTGGGCCGCGCCGACGGTCAGAAAGTCGTGCACCTTGCGAATCGCTGCTGTCAGCGACGGCGGCGCGATCAGCCAGCCGACGCGCCAGCCCGTCACCGAATACGTCTTGCTCGCCCCGTTGATCGTGATCGTGCGCTCAGCCATGCCAGGCAGGGTCGCGATGCTGATGTGGCGCCCGCGATACACGAGGCGCTCGTAGATCTCATCGGTGATCGCGATCGCATCGTGTTCTTGACACAGCTGGGCGATGAGCTCGAGCTCGGCCTGCGAGTAAACCTTGCCCGTCGGGTTGTGCGGAGTGTTGACCACGATCGCGCGGGTCCGGTCGTTGAATGCGTCACGCAGCTCGTCCAGGTCGAACGCCCAATCGGGCGGGCGCAGCGCGACGTAACGCGGCACGGCGCCGCTGATCACGCAGTCGGGACCGTAGTTTTCGTAAAACGGCTCGAACACGATCACTTCGTCGCCGGGATCGACGGCCGCGAGCATTGCCGCGATCATCGCTTCGGTCGCTCCGCATGACACGGTGATCTCCGTCTCCGGGTCGACGGACCGACCCCACGCGGCCGACTGCTTGCGCGCAATCGCCTGGCGCAGCTTGGGAGCACCCCAGGTGGTCGCGTACTGGTTGTAACCCTCACGCAGGGCCTGCGCAGCCGCGTCCACGATTCGGGGATCCGGATCGAAGTCCGGAAAGCCCTGGGCGAAGTTGACCGCTTTCTGGGGGCCGTGGAGCGCGAGGTTCAGCCGCGTCATCTCGCGGATGACCGACTCGGTGAAGCTCTGCGCCTTCAGCGAAACGGCGATGACGTGGCCCTCCCTAGTGTCCGGGATCGGCACGTTCCAGGCGGAGGTCGGTGCTCGAGCACGAATAGCACCGCGCCGGCCGTTCGAGGTTGCGCTCCCACCAGCCGCAGACGTTGCACGTCCAGCGGGTCTTGGCGAAGAAGTCGAGGACGTCGGAGCGGCTCAGCAGCCCGACCATCTTGCCGCCCCGGATCACCGGAACGCGGCGAATCCGCTCTCCGATCAGCAGGCGTGCCGCCTCGTCGATGCCGGTCTCCTCGGTGACGGAGATAACGCGGGGACTCATGATGTCGCGCGCGGTCTTGCCCTTCTTCGAGAAGACGTCTGTCTCGGAGACGATGCCGACGACGTGGCCTTCATTCGCAACGACCGGGGCGCCGGTGATGCGCTTCGACAAGAGCGTGCTTGCGATCTCGTCGATGGGCGTGTCCTCGCGGAACGTGATCACGTTTCGGGTCATCACTTCTTTGACAGGAATCATTTCGTTTCGAGGAGTGTAGCCACCGTTTGCAGATTGGCGTTTCCGCCGCTGAGCACCAGCCCCGTCCGGCCCTGCGGCAACTTGCCGGAAAGATATGCAGCCAGCGGCAGAGTCCCGGTGGGCTCGAGCGCAAGGTGAAGCCGCGACCACGCGACCTGGACGGCCCCCGCGATCTCCTCCTCGGTCACGGTCACGATCTCGTCGACCAGGCCGTGGCCGAACATGACCTCGAAATTACGCGTCCCGATGGCCGTGGTGCGGACGCCGTCGGCAAGGGTCGCCGGCGACGTGGCCAGCGTCTGGATGGCGCCGCTCCTCCAGGTCCGGTAGGCGTCGTCGGCGGCGGCCGGTTCGACGCCGACGACCTTGAGGCCGGGGCGATGGCTCTTGGCCGAGATCGCCGAACCGGCGAGGAGGCCGCCCCCGCCGACAGGCGTTGCCACGACGTCGAGCTCAGGTTCGTCATGCAGCAGCTCACGGACCGCCGTGCCCTGGCCGTGGATGACGTCCCAGTCGTCAAACGGGTGGACGAGCACGAACCCCCGTTCAGCCATGACCTCGCGCAATATCTGCTCACGGTTGGCGAACGTGATTCCCTCCTGGATCACCTCGGCGCCGAGCGCGCGCGTGGCCGCCACCTTGGCGGGGTTGGCGTCCTCGGGGATGAGGATCAAGGCCGGCAGGCCGACCGTCGACGCCGCGAGCGCGACAGCCTGCGCGTGGTTCCCCGAGCTGACGGCGATCACGCCGGGCGGCCGCTCTCCGCGGGCGACCAGCGACAGGATCGCGTTGAACGCGCCTCGAGGCTTGAACGATCCGGTGACCTGGAAGCACTCGGGCTTGAGGCGAACCTGCGGGTCGAGGTCAGTCGTGAGGGTGGGGGTGCGCCTCACGCGGCCGTGGATCCGCTCCGCGGCCCGCCGAACCTGTTCGGCGTGCTGCTCGATGAAGCCGTTCAAGCCGCCTCCGAATCCCGCTCGACGGCGGGTTCGCGACGTGGGACGCGGCGAAGGTTGACGAGCAAGATGCCCGCGAGGATCACGATCAATCCCGCGATCACCGAGACGCTCACGCTCTCGTGCAGCAGGAACGCGCCCCAGAAAACCGCGGTCACTGGCACCAGGTAGGTCACACCGGCGGCGCGGACGGCGCCAAGGGTGTTCATCACGTAGTAGTAGAGCGTGTAAGCGACCCCCGTTCCGACGGCGCCCAGGGCGATGACAGCGACCATCGACAGGACGTGGAAGTGGATGCTCGGCAGAGACGGCGCGGCGAGTGGGATCGCGAAGAGCACGCTCGCGGCCAGCTGGCCCAGGCTGATCTCGAAGATGCTGACGTGGCGCATCTTCCGGCGCTGGTACAGCGCGTTGACCGCATAAGAAAGCGAGGCGAGCACAACGGCGAGCGCACCCAGAACGTCACCAGAGAGGCCGTTCTTCGAAAGCTCCGGATAGACGAGGACCACCACGCCCGCGAATCCCACCACGACGCCCACATAGTTGATGAAGGTCGGGCGCTCGGTCGGCATCACCCAGTAGATCAGGACCGCGGTCCACAACGTCGTGGTGGAGTTGAGGATGCTGGCGAGACCGCTCGAGATTCGCTCTTCGCCCCATCCGATGGAGACCCACGGAATCACCGCGTTGGTCATTGCCATGATTCCGAATCCGATCAACCTGCCACGCCATCCTGGACCGAACAGCGGTTTACGCAGGGCGACCACGATCACGGCGAGGGCGGCGAATCCTGAAGCTGAACGGAACAGGAGCAAGGCGGTGGGGCTCATGTCCTGGACCGTGACCTTGATCGCGAGGAACGATCCGCCCCATATCAGGGCGAGCCCGATGAGTGCCGCGTACGGAAGCAGGCGATGTCTCGAATCAGACACGCGTCGTCCATTCGTCGGTCGAGAGCACCAACGTGACGGGACCATCGTTCTCGATGCCTACACGCATGACGGCTCCGAAGCTGCCGGTTTGCGTATCGATTCCTCGCCGGCGGAATTGGTCGACGAACTCCTCGTAGAGCTGCTCGGCACGTGCGGGGTCGCCCGCCTTGAGCAGACTGGGACGGCGGCCCTTGCTCATGTCGGCGAAGAGGGTGAACTGCGAAACGATGAGCGCGGCACCGCCGACGTCGACCAGGCTCAGGTTCATCTTCCCCGCCTCGTCCGCGAACACGCGCAGGTCGATGATCTTGTCCGCGAGCCGGCGCACCGCGTTGGAGTCGTCATCACCTGCCGCACCCACCAACAACACAAAACCGCGGCCGATGGTTGCACGATGCTCGGTCCCCGCGGACTCCCAGCTGACCGAGCCGACGGTCACGCGCTGCGCTACCACCCTCACTTAGCAACCACGAGTGTTGACCATAGGCCGGGTTCATCCCGGCCGTCACCAGGCGTGATCTGCCAAACGCCTCCCAGCGTCGCGGCCCACTCGTAGGAGGGGGTTCCGCGGGGGAGGACAGAGTCCTCACCCGCGCTCTTAGTCGATCTTCGGGCCGAAGTGCGGCTCCGCGTGGATGAGCGAGTCGATGTAGCGGAAGCGCTCATAGCGGTGCTGCAAAAGCTCTGCCGAAGGCTGTTCCAGGAGCGGCCGCATGTGCCGGTGCAAAGCCTCGTCGAGCGCGCGCGCTGCCGCGCCATGGTCCGCGCTCGCGCTGCCCTTCGGCTCAGCGACGACCTCCTCGACCACACCCATCGCGACGATCTCGCGCGAAGTGAGCTGCAGCTGCTCGGCAGCCTCCACCTTGCGCGCGTTGTCGCGCCACACAATTGATGCCGCCGCCTCGGGTGATGCCACCGAATAGATCGAGTTCTCCAGCATGATCACGCGGTCCGCGACGCCCATCCCGAGCGCGCCACCGCTGCCGCCCTCGCCGATCACCGCCGCGACGATCGGGACCGGGATGCGGAACCATTCCATGATCGCGTTGGCGATCGCGGCCGCGATGCCGCGTTCCTCCGCCCCAGCACCTGGATACGCCCCAGGCGTGTCGATCAACGAGATGATCGGGAAACCGAACTTCGCGGCGTGATGGGCCAGCCGCAACGCTTTCCGGTAGCCCTCCGGATGCATCATTCCCCAGTTCCGCGCCACACGCTCTTTCACGCTGCGGCCCTTCTGGTGGCCAAGGAACACCGTCGTGCGGCCGTGCCACGTGCCTACGCCGCCGACCAACGCAGGGTCGTCGGCCGACAGCCGATCGCCGTGAAGTTCGATGAAGTCCGGCGCCAGGCGGCGGATGTAGTCGAGCGAGTACGGGCGCTGCGGATGGCGCGCGAGCTCGACGATCTCCCAGACGCTCATGAGTACATCTCCAGGAGGTGCGCCAGCAAAGGCCGCAGCTCGGTGCGCGACCGGACGAGGTCGACCTGCCCGTGAGCCAGCTGAAACTCAGCGCTCTGGAATCCCGGCGGAAGGTCGGCGTAGGTGGCCTGCTTGATCACGCGCGGGCCGGTGAAGCCGATCGCGGCGCCGGGCTCTGCGATGTTGATGTCGCCAAGCAGCGCGAGCGACGCCGCGGTACCGCCGAAGGTCGGATCGGTGAGCACCGAGAAGAAGGGCACTCCAGCCGCGTGCAGCCGTCCGACCGCGGCGTTCACCTTGGCCAGCTGCATCAGGGCGAGCACGCCTTCCTGCATGCGTGCGCCGCCCGAGGCGGACACGAGCACATAAGGAGTGCCCGACGACGCGGCCTGCTCCATGCCGCGGGCAAGCCGCTCGCCCGCCACGATCGACAGCGTGCCACCGACAAACCCAAAGTCAAAGGCGGCCAGCCACATCGGCTTTCTGTCCAAGGTGCAGGTGCCGGTCCGCACGGCTTCGTTCAAGCCGTCTTCGAGGAGCCGCTCCACGGTTTCCTGGTATGGCTTGGGCACGGTCCAGTTCAAAAGGTCATGCGAGCGGACGTCGCTCCAACGCTCCCGCCACGAACCCTTGTCAGCGAGGAGTGGGATCCACACGTCCGCGCCGAGGCGGAAGTGGTGCCCGCACTCGGCGCAAACGTAGTTGTGCGCGCGTAGCTCGTCGGGCTGCAACGCGATGCCACAGCCAGGGCAGTTCGTCGGGAGCAGGATCTCGGGCAGCTCGTCGCCCTGGATCGCGACCTCCTCCTGGTGCTGTTCGACTATGGCCATCAGAGGGACAGACCTCCATCGACGGCGATGACCTGGCCGGTGATGAAACCCGCGCGCTCCGAGCACAGAAACCCGACCGCGGCGCCGACATCGTCGGCGGTGCCCTCTCGCTTGATCGGCGTCATCTTGACCAGCTCGCTCACCATCTCGTCGGTCAGGGATCCGGTCGTGAGCTCGGTGCGCACGTAGCCTGGCGCGACGGCGTTGCAGGTGATGTTGCGTGAGCCGTATTCGCGCGCCACGGACTTGGTGAACCCGATCAGACCGGCTTTCGCGGCGGCGTAGTTCGACTGCCCCGCGTTCCCGGTCAGACCCACGATCGAGGAGATGTTCACGATGCGGCCCCACCGCGCACGCATCATGCCGCTCATGATGGCAGCCCGCGTCGTCGCGAACGCCGAAAGCAGGTCGGTCTTGATGAGCTCCTCCCAGTCCGGCGGCGACATCTGGATGAGGAGCTTGTCGCGAACCGCGCCGGCGTTGTTCACGAGCACATCGACCCGACCAATCGCTTTGACCATCGCCTCGACCTGCGCGGGATCGCCGACGTCCGCCTGGTGCGCGGTCGCGTTGGGCAGAGACGCGGCGGTCTCTTCAGCAGCCGTCTTGTCGGAGCGGTAGTTCACGACGACCCGCGCGCCCATCTCGGCGAGCTTCTGGCTGATCGCGCGACCGATGCCTTTGCCTCCGCCGGTGACCAGAGCGGTCTTGCCGTCTAGATCCCCCAACTAAGCGGTAGTCGGCCCCGCGAAATCTACGAACAGCTCTTCCGCGTTCCACGTGTCGACGCCGGGGATGTGCTTGGCGGCCAGGCTGGCGAGCACGCGGCCCGGGCCCAGCTCGACCACAGTGCGCACCTTCATCGCGCGCATCGAGACCATCGTGCGGGCCCAGTCGACCTGACGCAGCATCTGCAAACGCAGCTCCTCCCGGAGCGCGGCCACGGTCCGCAGCGCTTCGCCGGATGCGTTAGCCAGGACAGGGATCGAAGGCGCGCTCAGCTGCAGCCGGTCGACAGCTTTGCGAAAGGCGGTCGCCGCGGCCTCCATCAAAGGCGTGTGCGCCGCCAGCGGGATGGTCAGGATCAGCGCGCGGCGCGCGCCCGCCTCGATTGCCAGGCGCTCCGCTTCCTGCACCGCCGGCATCTCACCCGAGAGGACGAACTGCACGTCAGCGTTGCGGTTGGCGACCCAAAGGCGGCCACGGGCCGACGCTGCGGTGCGAATGCCCTCGACCTGCGACTCGTCGAGACCGACGATCGCGATCATGCCCACGTGCTCGCCGGCCGCCTCGGCCATCACCCGGCCGCGCTCCTTGACGAGCAGAAGTGCCGTCTCCCACGGGATCGATCCCGCGGCGGCCAGCGACGCAATCTCGCCGAGGCTGTGCCCGGCGGTGACGCTGACGTGCTCGAATCCGTAGGCCTCGCGCCATACCTCGTAGGCGGCCCAGCACACGGTCATCACGCACGGCTGGATGACATCGGTCCGGTTCAGCTCTTCGACCGGGCCTTCGAAGCACAGTTTGCGCACCGGCAACTCGAGCAGCTCTTCGGCGCGCTCGAAGACCCGCCGCGCGGCGGGATACCTGTCGTAGAGGTTTTTGCCCATGCCCGGCTTCTGCACCCCCTGGCCAGGGAACAGCAACGCGATGGGTCCGGCTAGAACTATTCCCATCCGAACCTCATGACGGAGGAAATGAAAATTCCCATATCAGTCCCAGGTCATTGCGCTATGCCCACTTCAGGAGCGTGGCGCCCCAGGTCAATCCGGATCCGAATCCCGCGAGCAAAACGTGGTCGCCGCTCTTGACGCGGCCGTTGCGGATGGCTTCCTCAAGCGCAAGCGGAATCGACGCGCTCGAAGTGTTGCCGTACTCGTCGATGTTGACCGCGACGCGCTCGATCGGCAGGCCGATGCGGCGCGCCGCCGCGTCGATGATGCGGAAGTTCGCCTGGTGCGGCACCCAGAGGTCGATCTCGTCGAGCCCGACGCCCGCCGCGTTGCAGACCTCGGTCGCCTGCCGGATGAAGATGTCGACGGCGAACTTGAAGACGTCGGGGCCGACCATGTCGATGAAGGGGGCGGCGTCCTTGGCAGCGTAAGCGCCCTTTTCGATGTTGCCGGCGGTAACCTGCGCGTAGCCACGGCCGTCCGAGCCCAGGCACCAGCTCAGGAAACCCGCGCCCTTCGGCGCCGCCCGCACCACCGCCGCCCCGGCGCCGTCGCCGAAGATCACGGCCGTGCCACGGTCCGAGTAGTTGAGCATCCGCGAAAGCACCTCGGCGCCGACGACCAGCACGGTCTCGGCCCGCTCAGTCGCGATGAACGAGTCCGCGATCGATAGCGCGTAGACGAAGCTGGTGCATGCGGCGAGCGTGTCCCACGCCACCGCACCAGGAGCATCGAGCTCGTTCTGGATGCGGCATGCCACGGAGGGAAACGGACCGTCCGGAGACGACGTGCCGACCAGGATCATGTCGAGGTCCTTTGCGCTGACGCCGGCCGCGTCAAGCGCCGCCCGCGAGGCTTTGGTTGCCAGGTCGAACGTGGTCGTGCCGGGCTCGGCAATGTGCCGGCGGTGGATGCCGGTGCGCTCGGTGATCCACTTGTCGGAGGTGTCCATCATCTTTTCCAGGTCCAAGTTCGTGAGCACCTTTTCGGGCGCGTAGACGCCGACGCCCGCGATGGCGCTCGGGCGGCCCTTGACCTTGAATGAGCGGAGCGGTATCGCGTCCGACCGCGTGCGGTAGCTGGTGGTGATGGCCATCGGGGCTACGCCTCCAGCCGCTCGGCGGTCTTTTGCTCCAGGAACTTCCACAGGTCGGCGATGGTCTTCATCTTCTCGAGCTCCTCGTCCGGCAGCTCGACGTCGTACTTGTCTTCGATCGCCGCGATGAGCTCGACGAGGTCGAGCGAATCCGCCGCGAGGTCGCGCTGAAAGCTCTTGTCCATCTGGACCTGGTCCGAGTCGATGCCGAGGATCTCCGCCGAGAGCTCCTGCAGTTCTTTGAAATCGAGCTGGCTTGCCATGGGCAATCCTTTCCTCCTCTTAGTTGCTGCCGCCCACGGCAGCCTTCTTGATCACGAGAGTCGCGTTGTGGCCTCCGAAGCCGAACGAGTTCGAGATCGCGACCTTGACGTCTGCTTTCCGCGCCCTGTTCGGCACGTAATCGAGGTCGCACTCCGGGTCGGGGTCGTCGAGATTGATGGTCGGCGGCAGCAGGCCGCGGTCGAGCGCGAGCACGCATGCGGCTGCTTCGATCGCGCCCGCGGCGCCAAGAAGGTGACCGTGCACCGACTTGGTCGAGCTCACAGCGAGCTCGCGGGCGTGGTCGCCGAACACGGCCTTGATCGCCTTCGTCTCGGCGACGTCACCGAGCTTGGTCGACGTGCCGTGCGCGTTGACGTATCCGACGTCATGGGGGTCGACACCGCTCGTCTCGAGTGCGTGACGCATGGCGCGCATCGCGCCCTTGCCTTCCGGCTGCGGCGCCGTGAAGTGGTACATATCGGCGCTCGCGCCGTAACCCGCGATCTCGGCCAGGATTCGGGCGCCGCGCTCCTTGGCGTGATCCATGTCCTCGAGCACGAACATCACCGATCCCTCGCCCATGACGAAACCATCACGGCCCAAGTCGAACGGTCGGCATGCCTTCTCCGGCTCGTCGTTCCGCTCGCTCGTCGCCTTGATCTGGCAGAAGGCGCCCATCGTCAGGGGAGTGATGGTCGCTTCCGATCCGCCGGCCAGCATCGCCACGGCATCGCCGCGCTTGATGATCTCCGACGCTTCGCCGATGCCATGGGCGCTCGAGGCGCAGGCGCTGACGATCGCGTAGTTCGGCCCGCCGGCCTGGGTGTGGATGGCCACGATCCCGGCCGCCATGTCCGCGATCATCATTGGCACCGTGAAGGGGCTGATGCGCTTGGGGCCGCGCTCCATCAGGGCGGTGTGGCTCTTCTCGATCTCCTCCATGCCGCCGATGCCGGAGCTGACTATCACGCCTACGTCGTCGGGGTTCATCTGCCCTGGGTCGAGGCCTGCCTGGGCTAGCGCCTGCTTGGAGGCGGCGAGAGCGAACTGGCAGTAGCGCCCGATGTGGCGGGCGGTCTTGCGGTCCATGTATTCCTCGGGATTGAAGCCCTTGACCTCGGCCGCGATCTTGGTGTCGAAGTTCGTGGTGTCGAAACGCGTGATGCGTCCGACGCCGGAGACCCCCTCGACCATGTTCGACCACACGGTTTCCATATCGTTTCCGATCGGGGTGATGAAGCCGATGCCTGTAACAGCCACACGTCGGCCGTTGTGATTGGATGTCATGGATTCAGCATACGGACGCGGGGTAGAATCGGCACCCGCACCGGGTGGTAAAACCTGGATGATTCTTAGGACTTGATGTCCAAATCCGATCTCAGAGCATCTTCTGGAGGTCGAGCGCGAGCTGGAGCCGGAGGCGGGTCGCCGGCACGTCGAGATCGCCGCCAAGGAGCTCCTTCAGCTTCTCGAGCCGGTACAGAACCGTGTGGCGATGGAGGCCCAGAGCCGCCGCGGCGTCCTTGACCGATCCCTTCGCGAGGTACGCCTCCAGGGTCTCCAAAAGCTGTTCCCGGTTGCGCACCTTGTGGTCCATGAGCCGGCCCAGGCTGTGGGTCACGAAGCGCTCGGCCAGCAGCGGGTTCTGGGCGAGCACCAGCTGCGGGATCACTTCGTCGTGGCCGTGCACCAAGGAATCGGGCCTCAGCTTGCGCCCCGCCTCGAACGCCTGCTGGGCCTCGAGATAGGAGCGCGCCACGCCATGAAGTCCGGGGTGGTAGCCGCCGATTCCAGCCCGCACCCGGGCGCCCAGCTGGCCCGCGCGCTGCTTGACCTGCTCTTGCATCTCGGTCACGAACAGACGAGCTGATTCGGCGTCGGCGAGAGACTCGGTCGGCCACAGCACCGCGAGGGTGCTGGGGTCGGTCGAGAGGAGGATGGTGCCGCGACGGGCCTCCAGCGAGTCGGCGACCTCGGCGAGGGCCTGGCCACCGCGTTCGCCGTCGCGGTTCCCCATCACGAGCTTGCACACGATGGCGACGTAGCCGGTCGCGATCAAGGGCGTGTTGATCGCCAGCGCCTGGCGTTGGAGCTCGAGCTCGGAGTCGAAGTTGTCGCTGATCAGCGAGTGGAACAACCGGGCGTGGGCGCGGGTGCCGCGCTGCAGGTGCTGCTCGCGCGCGTGGAGGTAGGTCTTCGTGACCTCGGCCGCGACCTGGTCCAGCGCGGCGAATACGTAGTTGGCGACGAGCATGATCGCTTCGGGCGTCGCGTCGGGCTGGCCTCGCCAGGCGCGGAGGATCTCGTCCCAGGCCACGCGGGCGGCCATCCGGTAGGCGGCCAGGATGGGCTCGACAGACTGGCTGCTCCTAGCCTGCAGGATGCCGAGCTGGGCGACGCGCCGCAGCTCCTCCTGGGTCGCCGGCCGCGCCTCCCGGGCGGTGGCCAGGAAGAGGTCGAGGCCGGCCTCACAGGCCCGCACGATGGCGTCGCGCTGGGGCGGCACGCCCGTCGAAGAGTCCCAACGCACGAGCGTCACTACCGCCCGGGCCATGTGACGCGCCATGCCCGCGTGACGCCGCTCCAGCTCGTCGATGAGACCTTGCGGTAGTCGGGGCGCCGCCCTGGCCGCCTTGGACCTGGAGGCCAGCCTAGCCATCCGGGCTGACTATACGAGCCGGTTGCAGCTTGGACACGAGGTCGACTCGCGTGTTAAGGATGTCTTGCACTCACAGCCGACCGCCCGTACTCTGCCGGTCGCCACACCAGCCCCCCTGGGTGGGTGGTTTTGGGGGGTGGGGAAGGAAGGGCTAGCTGTGCTTTTTCACGAACTCCAGAATGCGGCGCCAGGCGTCATCGCAGGCGTCCTTCCACTGCTCGTAGGAACGGTCGAAGAAGCTGTGCGGCGCCCCCTCGTACACGTGCGCCTCGTAAGGCACCCTCGCCGCGGACAGCTTCCGCTCGAAGTCCTCGTTCTGTTCCGGCGTCGTCGCCTGGTCCGCACCGGCGATCAGAATCAGCAGCGGTGCCTTCATCTTGGAGATGTACGGCTCGCTGCGCATCGGCCGGCCGTAAAAGCCGATCGCGCCGTTCAGGCCCTGGTTCATCGCGGACTGATTCCACGAGTTGGACCCGCCGAAGCAGAAGCCAACCGTGAAGACGGACCTGGTGGCCCCTCCTTCCCTGGACTTCAGATGCGCGATTGCGGCGGCGGTGTCGGCCGCCAGGCCATCGGGCGTTGTGGCCTGCACGTGCGGCATGTAGTCGAAGCCGTCGCTGCGGTCGCCTCTGCCTGCAGTCCTTGCGAAGTAGTCGACGGCAACGCTGTCGATGCCCGCCTCAGCAAATCGCTGCGCCAGGTCTTTGAAGAACTGGTGGAGGCCGCGGACGTCCGGCAGGACGACCATACCCGCGCCGGTCGGCTGTGCCGCCCGCGCGAAGTAGGCGTCGAACTGGGTTCCATCGGACGAGGTGAGGACGAGGTCTCCGTGGTCGGCGGCCGCGCCGCTAATCGGGGGCAATGGCGGTCGGGCATCGTCTCCATAGCACATATGTCGATTCTCGCTTAGTCTGATTTGCGATGAAAATCGAAAGTCCGGCGTTCACGCTCGACGACGTCAAGACGTTCATGGACACCTACCTCGACCGCGAACGCAACCTACTTGCGGATCGCTTGCAGATCGCATCCGAGCGCCTGGCCGCGCTGGCCCCGCGTATCAAGGCTGAACACGGCGACGAGAATTCCTGGAGCGCACATGAGCTGCTCGCCCACCTCGCGGTGCTTTCGAAGTTCTACGGTGTCCTGGTTCACCGCATCTCGACCGATCAGCTGCCCAACATGAACCTTCTCGAAGCGGTGCATCTACGGGACACGGTCGGACACCAGATGTCGCAGCTCGAGCCGGCGGACCTCGTCCGGATGACCGTGGCCGATCATGAGCGAACGATCAAGACGCTGAGAACAAGCGACCCACAGGCCCTGCGCAAGACCGCCGAGCTCGGGGATGGAATCACGATGACCGCCGAAGAGGTCGCGCGGCTGCCGCTGGTCAGTCACCTCGAGCTGCATATCGACCAGCTCGAGAAGCTACTGGCCTAGTCGCTGGCCTGAGGGTAGCCGAGGGCCCGAAGCTCGCGGCGGATCGTCTCCGCGGCGTCGTCCATCATCTGGGGATCCGGGTCGTAGTCCTGGTTGCCGAAGTCGAGGTCGTGCAGGCCGCGGATCGGCACGACGTGGAAGTGGCAGTGCGGAACCTCGAGACCGGCGAGCATGACACCGATTCGCTCCGGCGTGAAGGCCTTCATCTGGGCGCGGCCGATCGCCTGCGCCGTCTCCGCAAGATGTGCGAGAAGGGAGGCGTCGAGGTCGATCCAGTGGTCGATCTCCTGTCGCGGCACCACCAGCGAGTGGCCCGGGCGCAGCGGCCGGTTGGACAGGAACACCACGCACCGGTCGTCCTTCCAGACGAACCGAGCCGGCAGCCTACCTTCGATGATCTGCGTGAAGATCGTCGGCATTACACGCGGGGCTCCCACTGGAAGAACCGCGCACCGAACGCCAAACCGGCGATGCCCCACGCGCCAAGCACGAGCAGGTCGTTCGTGTGCAAGCCGGAACCGCTCGTTTGAAAGTAGGAGCCGATCAGGGCGTCCGCGAAATGCCGCACCGGGAAGATCTTTCCGACGATGTCGAGCCACTCCGGCGGGTTCTGGAGCGGGATGAATACGTTCGAAATGAAAAGTAGCGGCAGGATCGAGCCGTTGACAACGGCGGGCGCTGCATCGGCATTCGGGATCACCGACGTCACAGCCACTCCAAGAGCACAGAACACAGCCGCGCCGACGACCAGCGTCAGCGCAAATGCAGGCAGAGTGCTCGTGGGGAGCGTCGCGCCGTAGAAGAGAGCCCCAAAAGCACCGCACACGATGACCAGGAGGATCGCGATCGCGATGGCGTGAAGGATGCGAGCCAGCATGTAGCTCCAGACCGGTAGTGGCGAGCCGTGGATCCGCTTGAGCGCGCCCGAGTCGCGCGAGAAGCTCAGCGAGATTGCGATGTTCGTGTAGCACGCGGTGATCACGGAGAACGCCGAGATCGCCGGCACGTAAAACGTGGCCACTCTGACTGTTTGCCCAGGACCGACCTGCACGTGTCCGTTGCCGAAGATGACGGAAAAGATGACGAGGAACATCAACGGAAAGATGAGCGTGAAGAACAGAGAGGCTGGGTTGCGGACGAATGCTTTGTTGATGTACACGACCTGTCGGAGTCCCAACGCAAGGTCGTTCACGATTCCGCCGCCGTCGCTTGTTTTGTGATCTCGAGATAAACATCTTCGAGCGTCGGGCGGGTCACCTCGAGTCCCTCGAGCGTCACGTTCGATTGGACGGCCCACGACGTGAGGTCGTACAGCATGCGAGTCGGATCCATCGTCTCGAGCTCAACCAGGCCGTCATCGAATTTCGCAAGCGCTCGCAGGACTTCCGGCAGCATCGACGCGTCGCGAAGCTGGAAGCGGATCATGGCAGCGGCCTTCTCGCGGCCGGCGAGAGTTTCCGGCGTTCCCTCGGCCACGACCCTTCCGGAGGCGATGATCACCACGCGGTCGGCGAGGAACTGGACCTCGTCCATCGAGTGCGATGTCAAGAAGATCGTCTTGCCGAGGCCGGCCAGGCCTTTGATGACCTCCCAGGCGTTGCGCTTGGCGCCGGGGTCGAACCCCGTGGTCGGCTCGTCGAGGAACAGCACGCTCGGATCGCCGGCGAGCGCCACGGCGACGTCGAGCCGTCGCTTCTGTCCACCTGACAGCCTGGTCACCCGCTCGTTGCTCTTCTCGGTGAGTCCCACCTGCTCGATCACCTGATCGCGCGGCCGGGGCTTCGGGTAGTAGCCGCGGAACATGTCGACGGTCTCGGCAACGGTCAGATACGGATCCACACCCGTGGCCTGCAGGACGATGCCCATCTGCTCTTTGAGCTTTCGATTCCCCGTGGCGGGGTCGAGGCCGAGGACCGACACCCGGCCGCCATCGCGCCGCCGAAATCCCTCGAGGATCTCGACCGTCGTGGTCTTGCCCGCGCCATTGGGACCCAAGAGGGCGAAGACTTCACCCTGCGAGACCCTGAAGCTGATGCCACGAACGGCCTCGACCGCGCCATAAGACTTCCGGAGATCTTCGACCTCGACGGCGTTGGCGGGCACCTCGCGACGATGCTAGCCGAACGTTGAGCTCATGCCGAGGAGCCCCAAAACCGTTCAGGTAGATCGGCGCCGAAGCAATCACGATGCCTGCGGATGAATTCGTCGCGTGTGTAGCTGTGCTCGATCGTGCCGACGTGCTCCACAGCGAACGTCGCGGCAAGTGACGCGATGCACCCCGCGGAGTAGAGATCGAGTCCTCGTAGAAGGCCGGCGACCAGCCCGGAGCGATATGCATCGCCCGCCCCCGTGGGGTCGAGCTCGCGTACGGCCGGCGCCGCCGGGATGTCGACAGCCCCATCGCGGGTAGTGATGCGCGAGCCGTTACGGCCAAGGGTCGTCACCACGACCTCGGATCGGTCGAGCAGTCCCTTCATGTCTCGCTTGGTCCGTTCCTGGATCAGCTCGAGCTCGTAGTCGTTGCCGATCACGATCCACGCGCCATGGATGCCGTCGTCGACGTCGGAGCCGTCCATCATCGGAAGCTGGTGGGCGGGGTCGAAGACAAAGGGCACGCCGCGTTCCCGGCTCTCGCGCACAAGCCTTTGCATTGCCTTCGGATCGTTCGGACCGACGATCACGGCATCGACGCCTGCCGGAGCGTCGTCCAGGCCAAGCGCGCCGGCGCGCCACATCGCGCCGCCGTAGTAACCGGTCAGCTGGTTGTCGTCCATGTCGGTCGTGGTGAAGCCAGTGGCGCTCATCTCACCTTCAAGAAGGCGGAGTCCCTGGCAATCGACTCCTTGCGCGATCAGCCAATCGCGATAGTCCGTGGCGTCAGTGCCCGCCGTGGCAAGCACCGCGGCCGGATGGCCGAGCAGGGAAAGGTTGTAGGCATAGTTGCCGGCCACGCCACCTCTTCGCTTCTGGAGATCGTCGACCAGGAAGCTGAGGTTGAGGATGTGCGTTTTGTCGAGAAGGATGTGGTCCCGGAACCTGCCCTTGAAGGTGAGGATGTAGTCGAACGCGATCGAGCCTGTGCAGAGAACCACTGTTAGCTATCCGTGGGAAGGCTAGCGGAAAAAGAAAGGCGCCCCGCAGGGCGCCTTTAGGAAATCGCTCTGTCTAGGCGGCGCGCCGGCGTCCCGTTCGGCGTCGTGCTCCCCTGGCGGCCGGCTGGCGCTCGCTGACCCGGCGCGGGGCAAGCTCGCTTGCCTGCTCGAGACGGGTCGCCGTCCTCGCGATCGTCTTGAACGATCCGTTGAAGATGCGGAGCGTCCGCTTGGCGACGCCGCCCACGACGTCCTCCCGACGCGCCTGGACCTTCACGAGCTGCAAACCCTTGATCGCGAGCTTCTCGGGCAGCTTCTCATTGACCTCGACGCCGAAGACTGTCACGCGATCAGGCATCATGGCGTTGAGCCGGCGGTTGATCCTTCGCACGGCCGGCGCGCCCTTGCGCTCGAAGCTCCGGGCCTGCTTGCGAGCGGCTCCGATCGGATTGGTCGCGACTTCGGCGGCGGCCTGCGCAGCGCCAACGGCCACCTCTTCGACGGCAGTGGCGGTGTCGGAAAAATCAGTGCTCATGGCGAAACTCCTCCATCAATTTCTGGTTGTTCATGACGCAGCATAACGCGTTGCGTCAATCGGCGTCAAGAGTCGGCTTGAGGCGCTCGATGAGCGCCTTCGCCGCGGGTCCGAAGACGTCGTAATGCGCGACCTTGCGCCGCTTCTCCGGCTGGATCCATTCAGGGCGCAAGCCGTGGAGCCGGCCCCACTCTTCGAGCTGCATGCGGAGCCCGATCACATGAAGAAAGGGCTTCTCACGCGTAAAACCGCGGATGGTCGAGCCGTGATACGAATCGAAGTTGCGGTGCACCGCGATCCCGCCCGCCTCAGCGAACGCGATCGCCTCCTTTATCTGGCGGCGCTCAAAGTACTTTTCGTGCAATCGGGTCCCATTGTCCGCCGGTGCCGGCGCTGACAGGTTTCAACGCGCACCGATGCCCGCGAGAGCCGGCATCCGCGGCAATCAGGGACGCGCGTCTGGGCAGATCGGCTTGAAGGCGCACAGCTTGCATGGTCGGTTGGCGTGCTCAGGGCCGAGATGGAAATCCTCCGCCATGATGCGCGTGGCCGCCGACTCCACGCGACGCACGACCTGGTCATCGTCGTGGGGAACGTCGCGCAGCTCGCCGTGGCGCATGTCGAAGAGGATGAGCCGTGGATCGCGACCTCCCGGAAGCAGACCACGCCGAGCGGCGAGGCCGTAGATGCGCAGCTGGAGCGAGTACGCCTCGACCAACGCGGCGTCGAGGGTCGCATTCGTTTTGAAATCGACCAGTGCGATGTGCCCGTCGACCTCGCAAACGCGATCGACCACTCCCCGGACTCGCGTGCCGCCGACAGCCATGTTGAAGCCTGATTCGACCGCGAGGGTGCGGGCCCGGGCCAGAGGGTGGAGCAGGTACCGCTCGAGCATGTCGCGGCCCGCCTGTGGCCCGCGATACAGCGCGAGGAGGTCGCCGCCGCGGATGTGCCAGGCCGCCAGCGCTTCGTGCACCGCCACTCCCAGCTCGCTGGAGCCGGCCGCGCGGACGTGCGCCGGTTGAAGCTCGTCGGGAGGCACAGGCACGCGCAACACATTCGCGAAGCGATAGCGGACCGGACAGAGCTCGAAATCGTGGAGCTGGGAGAAGCTCAGCTCGACGCGAGGCCCGGTTTCACGATCGGCTGGGACGGCCAGCGGTTGCAGGCGCTCCAGGCGGTCGAGCACCGTGGCAACGACGGATGCGTCGTCGTGGACCTGGCCGTTGGCCGTGCGCGCCACCGGTAGCTCCAGCTGCTCCGCCTCGACCACCGACGCCGAGCCGGGGTGGGCCAGGGCCCAGCTGAGGATCTCCGCGAAATGGTCGTGATCCTCCAGGCCGTTGGCACCGACATCTCGGGGCGACACTTCTTCGCGCGTCGCGGTCACGTACAGCGCGTCCTTGGCGCGTGTCAGGCCGACGTACACGATGCGCCGGCGCTCGCCGATCGCCAGCTTCACAGCGGGAGCACCCGGCGATGTCTCGACGAAATGGGGATGTTTTTCGCCGCGCCAGTTCTTCATCACGAATCCGGTGCTGTCCGGATCGAAGAAGAGCCTCTCCGTGTCGCGCGGACGAGGCGGGCGCAGGTTGACCAGGAACACGACCGGAAATTCGAGGCCCTTCGCGGCGTGGACTGTCAGAAGAGAGACGGCCTCTGTCAGCGCGGCCTCCTCGGCCGCCTCGCCGACCGCCAGGTCGGCATCGATGACCTGGTCGAGATGGCGGACGAAATCGCCGATCCCCGCAAGCGCGAGGTCGCGCTCGAACCGCCCGGCGAGCTGGAACACCTTGCGCAGGTTGAGGAGCGCTCGGGGGCTTCCGTCTCGCTGGGCGCTGAGCTCCGCCCAGCGCAGGTATCCACTCTCCTCGAGCAGCCGGTTCAGGATGTCGGCGACTGTGAGCGCATCGCGCAGCAAGCCGACGCGATCGGTGAGCTCGATCAACCGAACGGCCTGAGCCGCCACCTTCGGCTCCATCTCGGGAAATCCCTCACGCCTCGATTCATCGAAGCAATCGCGCAGCCGCATGCCCTTGCGATCGAAGCGGCGCGCCGCGAGCCGGTACAACCCTGCGTCCGGCAGACGGACGATCGGACCCTGCAACAGCCGCACAAGCGCGCCATCGTCCATCGGGTTCTCGGTGAGGCGCAGCAAAGCCAGGACATCCTTGATCTCCTGGCGGTCGAAGAAGCCGGAGCCGCCGCTCGTGACATAGGGGATGCCCTGGCGCCGGAGCTCGTCCTCAAAGTCGCGCGGCAGCATCCGCACGGAGTGGGAGAGGACTGCGATGTCGCGAAACGCTCGCCCGCTCACGTGCAGGCGCCGGATCGTTTCCGCCACCGAGCGGGCCTCGGTCCTTGCGTCGGGGGCCATGAGGACGCTGACTGGTGCAGATGTGCCTCCTCCGCGGGTCGCGATCAGGTCCGGCTCGCCGGCAAAGTCCGGGTCGCGGCGGATGAAGTCGGTCGCGCAGTCGAGGATGCCCTGGTACGAGCGACGGTTGCGGGTCAGAGGCAGGCGCAAGCCCGGGAAGAGGCTGCGGATGTTGTCGATCTCGGCGTCGCGCCATCCGTAGATCGACTGCTTCGCGTCGCCGACCGCGGTGACGTTGCCGAACCCCTCGGCGGCGACAAGACGGATGAAGTCGAGCTGGATGCGGTTCGTGTCCTGGAACTCGTCCACGATGAGGTAGCGAAAGCGTTCGCGGCAGCGGTGGCGGAATTCCGGCACGCGCTCCAGGGCGTCGATCACCTCCAGGAGCAGGTCGTCGAAGTCGCGCAGGCCCTGCTCGCGCAGGCCGTCCTCGTACGCGCGGTAGACGGTGAAGAGGACGTCGATCGCCTCGCGTTCCGCGAGGGCGGGATCAGGTCCGCTTCCGTTCTCGCCGCCCTTCTCCCTGGCTCTTTCCCCGGAACGGGGAGAAGGAAGCACCTGCAACTCGAGAGCGCGCTGCCTAAACCCCTCGGGGCTGATGCCGCGGCCCTTGAGCTTGAGGAGAAAGCGCAGCCCGGAGCGCAGAAGGTCGTCGAGGTCGTCGACCGGGAGCGCGCTGAACGAGTCTGGGTCGAACGGGGCAGCCGCGCCGCTGCGCAACTTTGCGATCAGCTGCTGCTGGAAGAGCTTCTGCCCTGTCTCGTCGAGGACGCGCATCTCGCGGGGTGCGCCCACCAGGTAGGCGAACTCGTCTAGCAGGCGTGCGCAGACGCTGTGGAAGGTGCCGATCCAGCTGCCATCGAGCAGCTGCGTCGCCAGGTCCGGACGGCGAGCGCCCAGCTCCGCTGTGATGCGCAATCGAAGCTCTTCGGCCGCCCGGTCGCTGAAGGTCAACGTGAGGATCTGGTCCGGGGCGACCCCCTGCTCGACGAGCCAGCAGAAGCGCTCTGTCGCGGTAAAGGTTTTTCCGGTTCCCGGGCCGGCCGCGATCAGGAAAGCCCCCGCCGGGCCGGCGTGCGCAGCTGCTGCCTGCTCCGGGCTGAGGCTGGGACCGCCGACCCTCAGGGCGCTCATTCGGGCGGAGCCCCGCCGTAGGAGCAGATTGCCGCGTGCGGGCACGATCCGAACCGGGTCACACATGTGCCCGGGAGCTCGCGGGGGGCGGGTTCGAAATGTCCGGCCTTGATCCGCTCGATGGCATTCATGACCACGGCCCGGCTGCGCTCGAGGTCATCCGCGGTCAAGGGTTTCTCGCGGTACTCCTTGAGGCCGGCCGGGCGGCCGACGCTGAAGATGTCCTGGCGCATGCCGCCCCAGACCCAGTCCTTGGGATACCAGAGCGAGAGGAACCGCGGCTGGAACCCAAGCTGCTTGCCCTCATCGTCCCGGCCGTCTTTGCACGCGAGGTAGTAGAGGGCCAGCTGCACGTCGTGCAGCTCCGGCCCGAAGTACATGTCGTAGGCAAAGCGCATCGGCTTGCCTGAGCCCGTCTTGTAGTCGACGACCTCCACCTCTCCGTCGCCGACGTCGTTGACACGGTCGATCTTGCCGACGACCTCCACGCCATCGAGCTCCAGATGAAACCGCTTCTCGACCGCGAGCGTGCCGAGGCGGCGGATGAACTGCATCCCCGTGATCGAGCGGATGTAGTTGCCCAGCACTGAGCGAACCTGCTTCTCCTCGCGCTTGCGGTCGAGGACACCCTCCATCCGCGATAGGTAGCCGTCGAGGTGTCGCTGCAAGGCATCTTCGAGCCACTGCCTTTGCTGATCAGATTCGAGAGAATGCCACTCGCTCTCATGCTCGTGGAAGTCCTGCAGCACTTCGTGCAGAAATCCGCCACGCTCCATCGCGATCGAACGCGGTTCCTCGACCAGGCCGGGATGATGGTTGTACCAGTAGAGCCGCGGGCACTTCAGGTAGTCGTTGAGCGTGGTGGGGCTGAAGTGATCGATCTCCACGGTGGCCGGGTTGCGATCGTCGCCGTAAGGCTCAAACGGTTCGCCTGAGGTGGGGTCGGTGAGAAATCCGATGTCTAGACCGAGGCCGGCCGCGCGCGCGAGCGTGGCTTCGCTCAACGAGGCCGGATGCGCCGCGAGAAGCACCTCGGCCTCTCGCCCCAGCAAGACGTCTTCTGGCTCGAGTCGGGATGACGCGCGTGTGAGCTCGTGAACCTCGGCAGCGGGATCCGCCATATCGAGGAACACCGAGCGGCCCGCCTGCCGCAGATAGGCGTCCGCATAGCTCACGTACAGCCGGCGACGCGCGCGGGTCATCGCGACGAATGCGAGGCGTGCCTCCTCAGCCAGGTGCCCGTCGGGGTCAGAGGGCCACGACGGCATGAACCCAACCTTGAACCGCTCCAACCATGCGCGATCCTCGGCGTCGAGCAGCGGGTGCGGTTTGGCGCCGAGTGGAAACAGCCCGTGCGCGAAGCCGGCGCAGAACACGACCTCGAACTCGAGGCCCTTGGCCTGGTGCACGGTCATCACCTGGACCGCGTCACGCGACCCTGCCGTCGCTTCCGTGTCGTCCGCCGCCGCGGCGAGCAGTGTCTCGAGCGAACCAGTGATGTCGGCCAGCTGCGGCTTCGTTCCATGCATCCGCTCGTGGACCAGCTCGATGGATTCCAGCCCTTCAATCGCCGACCGCAGGTGGGCGATCGACTCCGCTCGCTGGACAGGCGACAGCTCGAGGTCC
>WNFW01000501.1_pt1 | contig 37919 bp, 29 predicted proteins | sample 5400131 | NCBI WGS metagenome assembly WNFW01 (sample SAMN13153362, study PRJNA577476) | soil metagenome | isolation source: 20 cm soil or saprolite under grassland replicate 1 | place: USA:California | collected 2016-06-15 | reverse complement strand
GGCCGCCGGCAACCGGCGAGCCATGCACGCGATCCGCGCTGGATCTTCCATGAGCGTTCAATCGATTCGAGAGCTGATCGCGTGGCCGACTTCACCGACGAGAGCGTGGTCGGGAGGCTTCCTCGCCGGGATATTCGACGCCGAAGGGAGCTTCAGCCAGACGGTCCTTCGCATTCCCAACACCGATCCCGAAATCGTCTCCTGGATTCGGCGGTGTTTGTTTGACTTCAATTTCAGCTCCGTAATTGAGCACATCCACCACGAAGACCGCAAACCCATGGACGTCGTGAGACTGAAGGGCGGACTGCGCGAGCATCTGCGCTTCTTCCACACCGTCTGCCCGGCCATTTCGCGCAAGCTCGACATCGAGGGCCAGGCCGTCAAGAGCGACGCGCGCCTGAACGTGATCGGCATCGAGCCGCTCAAGACCATGCGACTCTACGACATCACGACCGAGACCGAGGATTACATCTGCAACGGTATAGTCGCTCACAACTGCTACGCCCGCCCGAGCCACGCCTACATGGGGCTCTCGCCCGGCCTCGACTTCGAGACGCGCCTCTTCTACAAGGCCGACGCCGCGAAACTGCTCGAGGCCGAGCTCGCCCGGCCAGATTATGTCTGCAAGCCCATCATGCTGGGCGCGAACACCGACCCCTACCAGCCGGTGGAGCGGCGCATGCAGGTCACGCGCTCGATCCTCGAAGTGCTGGCGCGCACCCGGCACCCGGTCACGGTCGTCACCAAGAGCGCACTCGTGCTGCGCGACCTCGACCTGCTGAGCGGCCTGGCGCGCCAGGGCCTGGCGAGCGTCGCGGTCAGCGTCACGACACTCGACGCCGAGCTCAAGCGCAGACTCGAACCGCGCGCCGCCTCCCCGCAGGCGCGCCTGCGCACGCTCGCGGCGCTCAGCGCTGCCGGGGTTCCCAGCGGCGTGCTCGTCGCACCGGTGATTCCCGCCCTCACGGACCACGAGCTGGAAGCGATCCTGGCGGCGGCGGCCGCAGCCGGGGTGCGCTGGGCGGGGTACGTGCTGCTGCGTCTGCCGTATGAAATCAAGGACCTGTTCAGCGAGTGGCTGGCGCAGCACTACCCGGAGCGGGCGCAGCATGTGATGTCGCTGATTCGCGCCATGCGCGCAGGGCGCGCCAACGATGCGAATTTCGGCTCGCGCATGCGCGGCACCGGCCCCTATGCGCTGTTGCTCAGGAACCGCTTCCGCCTCGCCTGCGGCCGCCTGCACCTCGATCCTGCCGCGCGCGCCGCGCTGAACACCACGCTGTTCTGTCCCCCGGCTCCCGCCGGCTCGCAGTTGCGGCTGGGCCTGTAGGGCGTTCCCCCCGGGAACCGCCTCCCAGGGCGCGCGGTCAGACACCTCGAGCGGTGGCATACTGCGCACAGCAGTTTCGCGTGTAATTTCGGCTCGCGCATAGGACGGGGAGTCGACCATGAACAGCCGCTACGTCATGTCGTACAGCGCCCTCCTGGCGGCGCTCGCCCTGCCCGGTTGCATGCAATCGCGCGTGGACGAGTCGCGCGAGCTGCACACCCGGATCGAGAAGAGCGAAGCGGTGGTCATCCTCCCCAAGCCCCAGGTCGAGGGCGCCGCCGCCGAGGAAGGTTTCATGGATTGCGTGGGCGGCGGTCTCGCGGGCCATGGCGACAGCGCCATCGCCGTCCGCGGCCACCAGGAGTTTCTCGATTCGACCTTCCCGTGGTTCGAGCCGGGCACGGCGCCCTCGCGCCCCGAGGCCGTCGAGCAGCTGCTGACACGACCGGGACTCGCCGAGAAGGTGGCGCAGTCGCACGTGCGTTACATCGTCTGGCTTGACGGCGGCACACGCAAGACCGACGGCGGCGGCAGCATCGCCTGCGGCGCAGCGCCGGGCGCGGCGGGTTGCATCGGCTTCGGCTGGTGGGAGAAGGAAACCAACTACGAGGCGACGATCTGGGATATCAAGCAGGCGAAGGCCGCCGGCAGCGTCGGCACCGACGTGACCGGGACTTCCGCCATTGTGGGGGCGGTGGTCCCACTGCCCTTCATCGCGCGCGTGCAGGGCGTGGCCTGCGATCGCATGGCCGGCCAGCTGCGCACCTTCTTCAGCGGCGCAGACGACGCCCTCGAGGGCGGCGCCAAGTACCGACCGGCGTCCTCGAAGTGAGTGAGGCGCGTGCGTACCCCACTGAATTGCTTCCTGCTGGTCAGCGCGCTGCTGATCGGCGCGGGCTGTGCCTCCTCGCCCTCGGTGCCGTCGGCGACGCGCGGCCAGGAGGGCGGCGCGGGCGCCGCGCCTCCGGCTCAAGCGCAGCCGGCCACGGCGCGCACTGGCGCCGCCGCCGATCCGGCGTCCGGCGGGCCCGCGCCTGCAGGCGGCGGGCCGGGCGAGGCCAGCGCCGCGGGCGCCAGCGGGCCGGGACAGACTTCGGAAGAACGCCGGGCGGCGATCGACAAGCGGCTCGATGATTCGCTCGGCTCCTTCGATGCCGAGCTGCGCACCGAGCAGCAACGCGTCGCGCAGGAGCGCGACGCGCGCCGGGCGGCCGCTGCGGGCAGCGCTGCCGCCGAGGGACGAGGCGCGGACAAGAGCGGTGACTCCGCGGGCACTGCCGCCACCGAGGCGCCGCCGGAGGACACAGACAGCTCGGCACCGGGCCGGCACCCGGGTAGGCACAAGCCCCGCGATCCTTCGGGTGACCTGAAGTCCGAGAAGGCCGGCAAGAAACCCGACGACAACGCCGGCAACGGCGCGAGCGCGCGTGAGATTCCCGACGGCAGCGACGACGATGTGGTCGCGCGCCGGCTGCGGCAGGCGGCGCAGCAGGAGACCGATCCGGAGCTGAAGGAGAAGCTCTGGCAGGAATACATCGACTACAAGAAGAATGCGCAGGGGAAGTGACGATGCGCACGACGGACACGCAGCGGTGGGGGATGGGGCGAGCGCTCGCCGTGCTGGGCTGCGCGGCGCTGCTCGCGGCGGGCGGCTGCGTCATGCAGGAATCCAAGCCCCTGCCCAAGCTCAACCTCGTCCAGGCGGACCGGCAGATCCCGCAGGATGAGCTGCTCGACGTCGTCGTGCACCCGCTCGACGCGGGCATCCCGCCCAACCTGGACGCCAAGGCGCTCGACAAGCAGCGCATCAACCCCGATATCCGCAAGGCCGAGTCGCGCTACATGGCCACGCAGTTGCGCGGCACGCTCGAGTCCTCGGGACAGTGGGGAGCGGTGCGCGTTGCTCCCGAGAGCGCGCAGTTCATCGACGTGCTCGTGTCGGGCCGGATCCTCGAGTCTACCGGCGCGAAGCTGGCGCTCGAGATCACGGTGAAGGATTCCACCGGGCGTGTCTGGATCGACGCGCGCCACTACCAGAGCCCGCCGGATACCGGCTCGTACAAGACCGACGCCGCCCTGAAGGCACGCGACCCGTTCCAGAACCTGTATTCGGCCATCGCCAACGACATGGTGGCGGCGCGCGATGCGCTGCCGGCCGGCGAGCGGCGCGACATCCGCCGCGTGACGCAGCTGGCGTTCGCGGGTGATCTGGCGCCGGCGGCGATGAGCGGCTACCTCGCGAAGGACCCCAAGGGCCTGGTGAGAGTGGCGCGCCTGCCGGCCACCGACGATCCGATCGCCACGCGCGTCGAGCGCATCCGCCAGCGCGACGCCACCGTGATCGACACCGTCAACGGCTACTACGCGAATTTCAGCGACCAGATGAGCCTCTCTTATGGCCAGTGGCGGCGCGCCAGCTTCGAGGAGATCGAGAAGGAGCAGCGTGCGCTCAACCAGGCGCGCACCCGCACCTACCTCGGTGCGGCGGCGGTGCTGGCGAGCGTGCTGGTGCCCAATCAGTGCAGCCCCTACGACTACAACTGCCAGCGCGTTCAGTCCGCGGCGCGTTACGGCGGCGCCATCGGCGGCACGGCGGCCTTTCTGTCGGGACTGAAGAAGTACGCGGACGCGAAAGTGCACGCCCAGGCGCTCAAGGAAATGTCGGAGACGTTTCAGTCCGAGGTCGCGCCGCAGGTCATCGACGTCGAGGGCCGCACGCTCAGGCTCACCGGGACCGCCGAGGAACAATACCGACAGTGGCGCACGATGCTGCACGCTCTGTACCTGGAGGAGAACGGCACTCCGGTGCAGGTGCAAACCGAGGCCGCTCCCGTGCCCTCGGAACCGGTCGCGGTGGATGCGGCACACTGAGACGGGCCATGAGCGATGCGCTGACCGCGAATCCCGGAGGCGCACTCAAGGCCCGCTACACTCTGCACGAACGGCTGGGCAGCGGCGGTCAGGGCGAGGTGTGGCGCGCGCATGATTCGCAGCGCGGGCTCGACATTGCGCTGAAGATCCTGCACCCGGCGCCCGGGCGCAGCGCCACGGCGTGGGCCGCGCTGCTGCACGAGTACCAGAGCGCCAGCCGCCTGGATCATCCCGGGGTCCTCAAGGTGTTTCCCCCGGAGCGCGAGGACGGTGCGCTGCTGCTGCCCATGGAGCTGGCCTGCGGAGGCGATCTGCGCCGGCTGCGGGGCAGCGGCTACCTCGCCATCGTCCCGGTGCTGCTGGAGATCGCGCAGGCGCTCGAGCACGCGCACGAGCGTGGCGTGATCCACCGCGACCTCAAACCCGGTAACGTACTGTTCGACGCGCACGGGCGCGTGAAGCTGGCGGACTTCGGCGCCTCCGCCCGGATGCTGGAGCCGGGCAGCGAGCCGCCGCGCGCGCTGTCGCCCTTCAGCGCAAGCCCCCAGCAGCTGCGCGGCGAGCCACCCGTGCCGGCCGACGACGTGTACGGGCTGGGCGCGCTCGCGTACGAGCTGTTGTCGCGCTACCCGCCGCACTATCCGCATTTCGACGCCCAGCGCGTGCAGCGCGAGCCGGTGCCGCCGCTCGAGCCCGCGCAGCGGATGCCGGCGCAGCTCGGCGCGCTGCTCGAGCGCATGCTCGCCAAGGATGCCAGCGAGCGGCCAGCCTCGATGCGCGAAATCATCGATGAGCTCGATGTGGCGCTCAACGACACCCTTACGTTCGACTTCGAGACCGCCGAGCCGCCGCGCGAGGCGCCGCTCGCCAACCCGACGGGTCCGCCGGATCGGCCGCCGCCGGGGCTGCCGTCCGTGTCGCCGAATCCGCCCTCGGGCGCCCTGGCGCCCGGCGTGGTCGACGGACAGGCGCTGTGGGAGGAGTTGCGGCAGTCGGCCATCCCGCAGCGGTCGCGGCTCGAGCCCATGTCCGGCCATGCGCCGCGGGTACTGCTCGCTCTCGCCGGGCTCACCGTTGCGGCATTCGCCGCGTTCTTCTGGCTGCCGCGTTACGCCAGGCTCCCCTCGGCGGCGGCCCCGGCGCCGTTCAACGGCGCCCGCGACAACGTCCCGGCCCCCGGCAGCAGCGCGGCGCCTGCGGCGAACCCCGACGCGAGCGCGAGGTTCGCGATGGAGCGGACGCAGTTCGACCGCCGCCTCGCCGTGCTCGAGACGCGCGGCGCGGGTGTCTGGGGCGGCGCTGACTTCGCCGCGGCCAAGACACGCGCTGCCGAGTCGGTTGGCGCGTACGACGCCGGGAGCCTGGCGCTCGCGCAGCAACGCCTCGCGCAAGCCTCGCGGCTGCTCGAGGCGGTCGGGCGTGCGGCGCCGGCGGCGCTCGCCGCCCAGCTCGCCGCGGGTGATCGCGCGCTCAGCGCCGGCCAGCAGGAGCTCGCCGCCCAGGCCTTCGATCTGGCGGCGCGCATCGATCCGCAGGACGAGCGCGCGGCGCTCGGGCAGAGCCGCGCCCGAGGTCTGTCGGGCGTTCTGCCGCTGCTCGCGGACGCCGAGAATGCGCAGGCCGCGCGACAGTACGCGCGCGCGGCGCAGGACTACACCCAGGTGCTCACACTCGACCCGAAGAATGCGCAGGCCCGCATGGGGCTCGCCCGGGCGAGCGCCGCCCTGGGCGATGACAGTTACGCCCGGGCGGCCGGCGAGGGTTTCGCGGCACTGGGCGCCGGCCGCCTCGAGGAGGCGCGCGCGGCTTTCACACGGGCGCGGAGCCTGCGTCCCAACGGGGTCGAGGCCCTGGAGGGCCTGCGGCGGGTCAATGCGGCCACCGGCGAGCGCGGCTTCGCCGCGCTCCGCGCGCGCGGCGAGGGTCTCGAGGCGCAGGAACGTTGGCACGAGGCGTTGCAGCTCTACACCTCGGCGTTGCGTCAGGATCGCTCGCTCGTCTTTGCGCAGGAAGGCAAGGCCCGGGCCGCCGCGCGCCTGCAGCTCGGGGATTCTCTGCAGGCGCTGATCGATCGCCCCGAGCGGCTGGCGTCGCCCCAGGTTCGCATCGAGGCGGTCGCGCGGCTGCAGTCGGCGCAGGAGCAGCCGTCGCCGGGTCCGACGCTGCGCGCGCAGATTGCGCGCCTGTCTGCGCTGCTGCCGGAGTTCGACCAGCCGGTACATCTGTCCCTGATATCCGACAGCCGCACGCAGGTGGCGATACCCAGCGTCGGCGCGTTCGGCGCCTTCGCCAGGCGCGACATCGAGCTCAAGCCCGGCCACTACACCGTGATCGGTACGCGCGACGGTTACCGCGACGTGCGCCGCGACATCACCGTCAACCCTGGGCAGCAGACTCAGACGGTGAACGTCAGCTGCTCCGAGCCCATCTAGAGTCATGAACGACGGCGTGTCGATGCAGCCGGGAGCGTGGGGGCAGGTGCGTGTGCGCGAGCCCGCCGGCGAGCGTGTGCTCGGGGAAACGCTCTCGATCGGCGGCACGGGATCGGACGTCGTGGTCCCGGGTGTGGAGGCCGGAGCGGCGTTGTCGGTCAGGCGCCTGAAGGGGCTGTGGCTGGTGCAGCCCGCGCCGGGGGCGGTGGTGCGCTTCAACGGCCGCCCGCTCCCCGGCGAGCGCGATCTGCGCCGCGACGATGTGCTCAGCATCGGCGACGCGCAGGTGCGGGTCGGTGACGCGTCGCGCACCCTGCTGCGCCTGGTGGTGGAGCATCTCGCCGGCAACGTCACCATCGCGCCCGCGGCCGCGCTCGCCGCCGTGGCGCCCCCCGAGGGCGGGGGGGATGAGGAGCTCGAGATCCAGGTGCCGGCCGCCCTGGCGGTCGCGCACCCCGGCAAGGCGGCGGCCTCACCCGCGAGCGCGCGGCGCGCCTGGTGGCTTGCCGCGGCGGCGGGGGCTGCCGCCGCGCTCGTCCTGCTGGCTGGCCGCGTCGGGTCCGTGGCCCTGGATGTACGCCCGCAGGACGCACGGGTACGCACGCCCGGGGCGCTGTCGCTGCACCTGGGTCGGCGGCTGCTGGTTCTCCCGGGCCGCAGGATCGTGCGCGCGGAGCGCGATGGCTTCATGCCGGCCGAGGCTGCAGTGCTCGTGCAGCCCGGCGCTGCGGGCGCGGTGCATCTGGTGCTCGCCAGACTCCCCGGGCAACTGCAGATCGACACCGCGGGCGTGGTGGCGGCGGTGAGTATCGACGGCGTCGCTGCGGGTCTTGCGCCCGGAATCCTCGCCGTGCCCGCGGGGGAGCGCACCGTCAGCCTGCGCGCGCCGCGTTACGTCGACTACGCGACGACGCTCACCATCCAGGGAGCGGGCGTGCGCCAGGAGCTGCGCGTGCGCCTGCAGAGTGCGTGGGGGACTCTCACGGTGACGGCCGTTCCGCAAGGTGCGCACGTCAGCGTGGATGGCGTGGACAGCGGCGTGGCGCCGGTGAGCATTGCCGCGCCCTCAGGGGTGCGGCGCATCCGCATCGCGGCGGGGGGCTGGAAGAGCTGGGAGAGCAGCGTCGTGCTCAGGGGTGGCCAGCGGCTCGCCGTCGGACCGGTGACCCTCGGTCAGCCGGACGCGCACCTCAGTGTGCGCTCGGCGCCTGCGGGCGCGGAGGTCACGATCGCCGGAACCCATCGCGGCCGAACGCCGCTCGCGGTGGAACTGCCGGCCGGTATCCCGTATCCGGTGGTCGTGAGTCTTCCCGGCTACGCGACCTGGACGCAGGAGGTGTTCGCCACGGCGGGTCGCAGCCTGAGCGCGGACGCGCGGCTCACCCCCGTATTCGCGCGGGTGAAGGTGGCCGGCGAGCCCGCGGACGCCGAGCTGCTCATCGACGGGGCACCTCGCGGGCAGACTCCACAGTCGCTGAGCCTGCCGGCCGTCGAGCACCGCATCGAGGTGCGCAAGGCGGGATTCGTCTCCTTTGAGGGCATCGTCACGCCCGCACCCGAGCTCGAGCGCACGGTGTTGTATCACCTCACGCCCTCGGATCGCGGGCAGGCGCTCCTGGAGAGCGCGCCGCTCATCAGAAGTCAGACCGGCTACCTGCTGCGCCTCGTGCCCCCCGGCACGTTCCAGATGGGCAGCGAACGGCGCGAGCCGGGCCGGCGGCCGAACGAGGGCCTGCGCCGCGTCACGTTGCAGCGACCGTTCTACCTCGGGGTGCAGGCGGTTACCAACGGCGAGTTCCGCAGATTCCGCGCCACGCATGCCTCGGGCTACATCGACCGCCAGTCGCTCGATCTGGACAGCCAGCCGGTCACTCAGGTGAGCTGGGATGACGCCGCGGAGTTCTGCAACTGGCTCTCGCAGCAGGACGGATGGCCGCCGGCGTACGCGCGCAGCGGCAACGGCTTCGTGCTGACGCGGCCGGTCACCCGGGGCTACCGGCTGCCGACCGAGGCCGAGTGGGAGTATGCCGCGCGCTACGGCGCTGCCGGGCAGTCGCAGCGCTTCGTCTGGGGCGATTCGCCGCCGGTCCCGCCGCAGGTCGGCAACCTGGCGGGCAGCGAGACGGGCAGCTCGCTGCCGGCGACCCTCCCCGGGTATCGCGACGATTACCCGGTTCTCGCCCCGGTCGGGAAGTTCCGCCCGACGGCCCTCGGGCTGCACGACGTGTCGGGCAACGTGTCACAGTGGGTGAACGACTACTACGAGTCCTTCGTGGACGCGGCTGCGGTGACCGACCCGCTGGGCCCCGAGCAGGGTACGCTGCACGTCGTGCGCGGGGCGAACTGGAAAACCGCGAGCATCTCCGAGCTGCGGCTGGCGTGGCGCGACACCGCGGAGGGTCCGGCGCCCACGCTGGGGTTCCGGGTCGCACGCTATGCGGAGGATGCACCGTGAAGAACTGGATCCTGGCTCTGCTCGCCGCGCTGTGCGCCGCCGTGGGGGTGGCGACCCTGCGCGCCGCCGCGCAATCGGTCATGACCGGGCCGCGCACACCGCCGGGCCTCGGGACGGCGGCACCAGCCCCTGCGGCGCCCAGTCCTGCAAGCGCGATCCATGATGCGACGGTGGCGCCCGACAAGCGCCAGTCGGCCGACAACAACGTGAGCTTCCCGATCGACATCTGAAACGCCGCAAAATCTGCAACGCCGCAAAGCCGATGAAGCCGTTTGCCATCGAGCCCGATGATCGCGCGTTCGCTGTGGCGCGCGCCGGGGTGGTGCTCGCGAGTTCCCCGTCGGCGGTGTCCGAGGGCTCCGCGGCGCAGACAGTCGGCGCCGACGCCTGGCACCTGGTGCGTCAACACCCGACGACCACTTCCACGCGTCACCTCGGCAGTGTGCTGCGCGAGGCGCAACCCGCGGCGCGCGCGCTGTCGCTGGTCGCGGCGGAGCTGGCGCGGCGCCTCACCGCTCACCCGCCCGCGTCCGGGGAGCGCATCTGGATCGCCGCGCCCGCGGGCGCGGAGCGCTTCGGCCTGGGGGCGCTGTTGGGCGTCGCCCGCCAGCTGGGTCTGTCGGTCGACGGCTTCGTCGACGCGGCGGTGGTGTCGGCCGCGGCGCTCGGCGGCACGGGAGCCGCGATCGTCGTCGAGCTCGGCCTGCACCACGTGGCCGCAACCCTCATCGAGCGCGACGGCGGTCCGACCTGCCGCCGGCGCTCGCTGGTGAGCGCGCGCGGCGGACTGTGGCTGCTTTATCAGGGATGGCTCGATCTCATCAACACGGCCATGGTCAGGCAGACGCGCTTCGACGCGTTGCACGACGCCGCCACCGAGCAGCAGCTGTTCGAAGCGCTTCCCCGTCTGGCGCGCGATGCCATGGCGCAGGGCGTTGCTACCGCCGCGCTGACCACCGCTGGCGAGCGCGTCGAAGTGCCGGTCACCCGCGACCAGCTGGCGCACGCGGCGCAGCCGGTGTGGCGCGAGATCGCCCGTCTGCTGCACGAGCTGCGGCCGGCGGGCGGCGCGCTCACGCTGCTCGTGCCGCGCGTGGTGGCGGGGCTTCCGGGCGTGCGCGAGGCGCTGGCGCAATTTGCCGGCTGCGAGCTCGTGGGCCTGCCGGCCGGCTTCGCGGCAGCCGCGACCTCGCTGCTCGATCTGACCCCGCGCGGCGCCACCGAGCCGGTGCGATTGCTGCGCCGCTTGCCCTCGGGTGCCGAGCCCGCGCTGGCGGCGCTGGTCGAGCGCGAGAGCGCGCAGGCGGACGCGCCGTGGCTCGCGCCGTCGCACGTGCTGTTCGCCGGCCGCACGTTCGCGCTCGGGGAGAAGCCGCTGGTGGTGGGGCGCGCTCCGGGCGCGGGGCATGCGATCACCCTGGCGGAGGGGCTGGCGGGCGTGTCGCGCCGCCACTGCACGTTCCTGCGCGATGGGGCGCAGCTGCTGCTGCTCGATCACAGCCGCTTCGGCAGCTTCGTGAATGGCGAGCGGGTCGCGGAGCGCGTGCGCGTGCGCGCCGGGGACGAGGTGCGCATCGGCGACCCGGGCGTCGCTCTGACACTCATCGCCGTCGCCGACACGCCCCCCGGCTCGCGCGGCTGAAGCTGCCGCAGAAAGAGTTCTACCGTGGCCCGACGCCGCAGCTTCGAGGTCTTCACGCTCTCGTTCCTGGACACGATCTGCTGCGGATTCGGCGCGGTGATCCTCTTCTACACCATTCTCAGCGCGCAAGCCGGCGCGGTGCGCCTCAAGGACCACGACATCCTCAGCTCCGAGGTCGATCGTCTGAAGGAGGAGGTGCAGCAAGGCGACCGCAACCTCGCCGTGCTGCGCGACACGCTCACCCGCACGCGCAACGAGATCGCGGGCGCCACGCGCGAGACCAACCGCATCGTGACCGATCTCGCCAGCCGCCGCGAGCAGCTCTCGAGCTATGACGCGCAGACCGTGGCGCGCCGCGAGCACATCGAGAAGCTCAAGGCCGACATCCGCTCGCTGGAGGAGGGCAACCGCCGGCTCGAGGCCGGCAGTCTCGAGCGCGCGCCGCTCGGCCAGCAGGTGAGCGGGCGAACGGCCGTCGAGCGCCGCTACATCAACGGTCTCATCCTGCGGGGCAGGCACATCCTGATCCTGCTCGACGTCTCCGCCAGCATGCTGCACGAGGATCTGGTCGCGATCCTCCGGCTGCGCAACCAGGACGACGCGCACAAGCGCGCCGCCGCCAAGTGGCGCCGCGCGGTGGCGATCGTCGACTGGCTCATGTCGCAGATACCCGCCGCGAGCGGCTACCAGGTCCTGACTTTCAACACTCAGGCGCAGCCGCTCGTGCCGGGCGGGTGGCTCGCGGGCTCGGACACGGCGGCCCGCGCGCGCGGTATGCAGGCGCTCGAGACGCTCGTCCCGGCCGACGGCACCAGTCTCTATAACGCCTTTGCCGCCGCGCGCGCCTTGAGCCCGCAGCCCGACCAGATCGTGCTGATCACCGACGGCCTGCCGACGCAGGGCAAGACCCGGGGACTGCGCCGCTACGTGAACTCCGCCGAGCGGATGCGCCTGTTCGACGAGGCGCTGTCGCAGCTCCCCGAGCACGTGCCGATCGACAGCGTGCTGCTGCCCATGCAGGGGGACCTGCAGGCCGCGCACCGCTTCTGGCACCTCTCGCGCGTCACCGACGGTACGCTGCTCATGCCGTCGAAGGACTGGCCGTAATGCACCGGCGCCGCAGCTTCGAGGTATTCACCCTCTCGTTCCTGGACACGATCTGCTGCGGCTTCGGCGCCATGATCCTCTTGCTGGTGCTGACCGAGGTCGGGAAGCCCGCGGCGCTCGAGGAGAGCCGCAAGCACCTGGGCGGCGAGGTGCGACTCCTCGAGGAGCAGTTGAACATCATCCGCGGGCAGACCGATGAGCTCAACCGCGAGCTCGTGGGGAGTCGCGAGACCCTCGAGCGCGAGCGCGGCAAGCTCTCGAGCCTCGCCGGCGATCTCAGCCGCATCCGGGGCCGCTACGCCGGCAGCCGCGAGGATGCCGCGGTGACCAACATCATCGAGCGCCAGCTCGTGGCCGGGCAGGAGGCCCTCACCGAGGAGATGCAGCGCCTGACCGCGCAGCGCGCTCAGAGGAGGTGAACCTCGGCGTCGTGGAGGAGCTCCTCAGCCTGTACCCGCACGTGCAGGGCCTGCAGGTCATGAACGACCAGGGAACCTACATGTACGAGGGGACCCGCGGCCGCTGGCTCTCCGACACGCCCGAGCAGCGCCAGGACATCCGCGAGCGCGCCAGGAAGTGGCGCGCCTTCAGTCAGTCCGATCCCGTTCCCGGCATGGAGGAAGCGGTGCGACGCTACTGGGCGCCCGACAAGCGGATCGCCGTCTTCGTGCTCGGCGATGAGTTCACCGGCGATTCCATCCAGGAGGCGCTCGACTCGATCGGCGCTCTCAACAAGCCCGGGCCCGATGGACGCCGGCCGATGCGCGTCCACGCCATCGGCTTTCCCGAAGCGGCGGACATGCCGCCGTTTACAAATATCCGCTTTTCCGCCCTAATGAGATTGATATGCGAGCAGAACGGCGGCACGTTCGTCGGCATGAAGCATTAGGTCGCGCGCGTCTCGCGGCCGCCGCGCTCGCGCTCGGCGCGCTGGCCGCCTGTGGCGGCGTCGCGATCAAACCCGATGCGGTCCTGCCCCGGCCGCTGCTGCAGCCCTTGCCCAGTACCGTCGGGCTCGTCCTTCCGGAGGAGCTGCGCAATTACGTGCACAAGGAGACACGCTGGGGTGTCGAGTGGCACATTGCGCTGGGCCCGGGGCACGTGCACCTGCTGCGCGACATCTTCAAGGACTCGTTCCGCGAGGTGCGGGAATTCAAGGATCTGGAGGCGGCGCGCGCCGCCACGGGGCTCAGGGCGGTGTTCGAGCCGCTGATCGACCAGTATTCCTTCGTGATCGACCGCGACACCGGCGGACGCTACGACGCCGCCACCATCCGCTACCGCATCAATGTCTACACACCACAGGGGGAGAAGGTCGACACCCTGTCCCTCACCGGTTATGGCAGCGAGCTCGCCAAGGGCCTCTCGAGCGGCAAGCCGCTCGAGCGCGCCACGCTCGCGGCCATGCGTGATGCGGCGGCGAAATTCCTGGTGCAGTTTCCGCAGCAGGCCCTCGCGCAGCAGCTGGCGCACGACGAGCCGCTCACGGTGCAGTCGGGCGTCGGCACCGCCGCCAATGTGCTGATCGAGGCGGTGCCGATCGAGGAAGGCGGTGCGGACACGGATGCGGGGGCGGCGCCGACACCGGCCCAGCCGCCATCGCCCGGCGCCGTGCCCGCGACGCCCGCGCCACCGGCACCTGCGGCCGACGCCCCGAAGGCGCCCGGCGCCGGGCGGTAGTCAGGGCTGGCGCGGCCGCTTCGACAGGAGCTTCTCGACCAGCGTGACGCCTTCGGTATCCACCGGCTCGCCGTTCAGCAGGCGCGGCGCGTAACGGGCGCGCCTCACCGCGGCCAACACGATCTTCTGCTGCGCGGCCGTGGCATCGCTGCCGCTCGTGCTCACGTTGGCGGTGTGCCCGTCGCGCTTCACGGTGAAGGTCGCCTGCACCGAATGCTCGTCGGTGTTGTCGCGCTCGGCGAGCGGTGAGCGTGCCGCCGACGAGGCCGGCGTCCGGTAGGCCAGTTGCCTCGGCGCATCGAGCGGTGCGGTCGAGCCGGCCTGCTGGAATTCCTTCCAGGCCTCGCGGTAGCGCGCCAGGCTCCTGTCGGCCTGATCGGCGCACAGATACCAGTCGCCCAGCTCCATCAGGGACGTGCCGCGCAGCTCATGATCGACCGGCTGCATCTTGTCGATGGTCTGCAGCGCGAGCAGCAGCGCCTTCTCGCCGTCGGGGTTCAGTCCGCGCCCGGCATGCTCGGGCAACCCGCTGAGGCTCGACTGCGCGAACGGGTCCACGTACTGGGCGGTTTCCTCGTCGCTGCCGTTCGTGGCCTCGAGCCGGTAGCTGCGCGCGATCCCCAGCAGCGGGTCGATCACCAGGCGTGCGGCGCGACTGCCGGCACCCTCGGCGATGGTGAGCTCACGGGCGTACGCGGCGCGCGCGGAAGGGTAGCGGCCCATATGCTCGAGCCAGTGCGCATAGCGATCCACCGGGCGGATGACGCGCCGATCGGTGCTGCCCCAGGCGCTCTGGGCGACCCGCACCGCGTACTGGAACTCACGATCCGCCTCGCCATGGCGCTCGAGACTCACCAGGCTGCCGATCAGCGGATCGAGGATCGGCAGCTGCCCGGGGTTCAGCAGGCCGTCGAGATTGCGGCTCAGATCGAGCGCGCGCTGCAGCGTGACGCTCGCATCCTCATACTGCCGGGTGGCGTAATAAGTTGCACCGAGCCCCTGCAGCGGGCGCAACAGCAGCCGGTCGCCGTTGCCGCCGGTGTCGGCGGCGATTTTCACGCTGCGCAGGTAGACCTCCTCGGCACCCTTGTAGTCGCCCATGCGGTACCGGGTGGTGCCGAGATTGGCGAGCGGATTGACCAGCTCGCGATCCTTGGCGCCGTACTGCTCCTGAGTGAGCGCCACCAGCTTCTCGGCCAGCGGCAGCGCGTCCGGGTAGCGGCGTGCATCGAACGCCGCACGGAAGTCCCGGTATACCGCCACCCGCTCGGCATCGGTCACGGCGAGCGCCACGGCCGGCGCCAGCACCGCCGCCGCCAGCACCGCCGCCGCCAGCATCAGCCGCTTCAAGGGTCTCACCGGGCGCGCCCATGGTCAGCGCACAACGCGCTGTGAGAAATGGTAGCACCGCGATGCGGCCCGGTGCGCCGCCGGCGCAGCGCCGGGGCGCTGCAGTGGCGCAACAGCGCGCGCGCCTTGCCGCGGGAAGCGTGCGCTTCTAAGCTGTCGGAAAACAACATCCGCGGTTGCGATGAGGGGTGCACCGATGGCAGGCGCAGAAGGGCAGCTCGCGCTGCTGGCCGGAGCGAGCGGGCTTGCCGGGGGCTACGCGCTCACAGCGCTGCTCGAGGCGCCGGACATCAGGCGCGTGCTGGCCGTTTCACGGCGACCGCTCGGGCGTGAGCATCCGCGACTCGCCAATCGCATCGTGCAATTCGAGCACCTCGAGGCGCAGCTCAAGGGCGCCAGCTGCGAGGTTGCATTGTGCTGTCTTGGCGCGACCCTGCGCCAGGCCGGCTCGCAGGAGCGCTTTCGCGCGGTCGACATCGAGTGCGTGCTGGCGTTTGCGCGCGCCGCCAGGGCGGCGAATGCCCGGCGCTTTGTCATCATATCGAGCGTGGGCGCGGACCCCGGTGCGCGCAACTTCTACCTGCGCACCAAGGGCGAGATGGAGCAGGGGCTGGTGGAAACGGGCTTCGAATCGCTGGATATCCTGCAGCCCTCACTGCTGCTCGGCTGGCGCGGCGAGACGCGCCCGCTGGAGCTCGCGGCACACGCCTTCATGCCGCTGGTGAATCCACTGCTGCGCGGCCGGTACATTCCCTACCGTGCCATCCCGGCGCGTACCGTGGGCGAGGCCATGCTCGGCGCAATTCGCAGCGGTCGACGCGGCGTGCAGCGCTACACCTACGAGGGTATCGGGACGCTGGCGCGCCTGGCGGCTTCGCGCACGCGCGCGCCGGCGCAGCCCAAGGCGCCCGCCCGCACTTAGCTTGCGCGCCGCGCTCGCCATCGCCGTCGCGCTGCTCGCCGCCGCGTGCAGCAGCCTTCCGGCGACCCCGCCCGCGCCCCCGCAACAGGGGGCAGCGATCGCGCAGGCGGCGGCAGCGCTGGTCGGGACCCGCTACCGGTTCGGCGGCGCCGACGCGGCCGGCTTCGACTGCAGCGGGCTGGCGCGGTACGTGCACGAGCGCGTCGGCGTGGCCATTCCGCGCACCGCCGCCGAGCAGCAGCGCGCGGCGCACCCGGTGCCGCTCGCCGAGCTCGCGCCCGGGGACCTGGTATTTTTCCGCATCCGCCAGCGCGGCATCGATCACGTCGGCGTCTATGCCGGCGGCGGCCGCTTCATCCACGCGCCGCGCGCGGGCCTGACCGTGAGATACGGCGACCTGCGCGGCGGCGGCTTCTACGCGCGGCGTCTGGTGGGCGCGGGCCGCTTCTGGGACCGTGGCACGCCACCCTCGCCGCGGTGAGACATCGCCCTCGCCGCGATGAGACATCGCCCTCGCCCCGGTGAGACATCGCCCTCGCCGCGATGAGACATCGCCCTCACCGCGGTGAGACATGCCCTCACCGCTGTGAGACATAAAGCGACGCGCCATAGGTATAAGCCCGACGTGAGAGGCGCGGCACATTATCGGCACTTGACTGCAATCGGCGACGCTTTGACACTGGCGCCTCAGTGACAACGGCAAACCCGTCGAAAGACGGGGACGCAAAGCTACCGGTCTAAGGGACGTTCCTATGACGGCGGGGCCGCCACGATTCGCGCGCCAGGCGCGAGCGCTCGCACTCCTACCGTCGCGCGAATCAGCGCAGTCCCCGAAGACCGTGTGCGTTGAGTGTTTGGGTTTTCGGGGAAGTCTATGATAGCCACGTCGAACTTTTCTTCGGTGCGTGCCGGCGCCGAAGCCAGGCATACCGAGGCACCGGCGGCCAGCGCCGCGCCGTTCGTTCTCAACCTCTGCTCGTCGACGACGCCGATGGCGCTGGCGCAGACGGATCTGCCGGAGCTCAAGCGCTTCACGTTCTTCGTCAGCCGGCGCTTCGAGGAAGGGCGGGAGCGCTTCCGTCTGCACATGGGCTATTTCGCCACGCTGGCCGAGGCCGAGGAGTGGCTGGGCGTCGTGCGCGAGATCTACCCGGGCGCCTGGGCCGGTGAGGCCCCGGGCCGCAAGCTGCGCGAGCGAGCCTCGGCTGCGGCCGCCGCCCAGGCCCGGCATGCCGCGGGACCTCAGCCGCGGGTCGCGCCCGCGCCCTCGCGCGCCCCGGCTGCCGCGGCTGCGTTGCCCGGCGCGCCGAACCCCCTTCGCGTGCCCGTCGTTCACGCTGCGCCGCCTGCGGCGCGGCGCGCCGCCGCGGCGCCGGTGGTGGCTGCGCCTGTCGCCCGGCCCGCCGCGCGCCGCAGCACCCCGCCTGCTCCGGCGCGCACACCGCCGGCCGCAGCCAGTTCCGCCGCGCGCTCCTCGGGCCGGAGCGTCAGACCGGTGTTTGCAGACTCGAACGTGCGCGAGGTGCTCGCGGCGCTCGGCGATGCCAGCGCCACCGGCGAGACGCGCCTGATGCATGCGCCGCCGCCGCCGCGCGCGACCCCGCCCGAGAGCCCGCTCTCCGACACGCAGGTGTTGAGGATGCTCGAGACTCGCCGCCCCGAGGGCCGCGAGCCGCCGTCCGCCGAGGCCCCGCATGGCAGCATTCCGATGCTCAAGCCCGACGATACCGGGACGCGCCGGTCGCTCAGGGAGGCCGTCGCCAACAACGCGCCGGTGTCCTTTGCGGTGCAGTTGCAATGGTCGGTGCAGCCAGCCGAGCTCGACAAGGTGCCTGCGCTGGCCATCTTCAGCGCCTACACCCTGTATACCGTCGAGGGCAGCCGCGACGGGCGCAAGTGGTATGGGCTGCGTCTCGGCTTCTTCAGCGACGCCATCTCCGCCAAGCAGGTCGCCCACTACGTGCGCTCGGAATTCGCCTCGGTCGCCGTGGTGCCGGTGAGCCCCCAGGAGAAGACGCGCGCGACGGATCAGGACGTGAAGGCCGCGACGCGGGCGGCTCCGGTCGCAACCCGCTCGCGTGCCGCGGACGAGTTCAAGCTCATCGACGACGACAGGGCGAACATTGCGGTGGCGGCGCTGCTGCACGGCAGGCAGCAGGCGGCAGGCAACCCGGGGGTTGCGCCCTCAGCCAAGGCGACGTCGAAGGTGGCGGCGGGCCGCACCGTGCGCCAGCCCACCAAGGGCCGCACCCGCGCCAAGGTGGGTGCGCGCGAGCGCCGTGGCCCGCACACTCTGGAGGAGACGCTGGAGATTCTCGGCGCGAGTCAGCTCACGATCGATAACGGCACCGGCGAGACCCTCAACGACTCGGGGGTGCGTCACCTGCGCGTCGAAGTGCAGAAGAATTCGCCGTTCACGCGACTCCTCGAGCGCCTCAGCGAGCGGGTGAAGAAGCTCTAGTCCCGGCGTCGAACTGCGCCAGCATCCAGCGCCGGTACGCGTCCAGGTTGGGCTCGCGGCCGAGGAAGTCGCGCACCAGCTGCGCGGCGGGCCTGGTGGAGCCGGGCTCCAGCACCGCCTGCCGATAGCGCATGCCCGCCGGACCGTGCAACAGGTTCTGCGGATCGAACTGCGCGAAGAAGTCCAGCGCGATCACCTTGTCGAGCACGTAGGTGTAGTAGTTCGAGCTGTAGCCGTTCAGGTGCGTGAAGCTCGCCCAGAAGTGATCGCCCGGCACGAACGCGTTGGTGTTGAAGCGCTCGAAATCGCGCCGGTAGACCGCGTCGAAGTCCAGCGTCGCCGGCGGCAGCGTATGGAAGTCCAGTGACACCGCCGTGTACATGAGCTGGCGCTGCTGGCCGCTGGCGCGCCCGTAGGCGTCGGCGCGGGTCATGCGCGTGAACAGATCCCGGGGCAGCACCTCCCCGGTCTGGTAATGGCGGGCGAAGGAGGTCAGCACGCCGTAATCATGGAAGAACTCTTCCAGCATCTGCGAGGGCGCCTCGATGAAATCGCCCTCCACCAGGAAGCCGCCCTCGCCGACGAACGCGTTCTGGCTGCCGATGAGGTGATGCATGAGATGGCCGAACTCGTGCAGGAACACCACCACGTCGCCGTACTGCATCAGGCCCGGGTCACCGGGCGTGCCGCCCGCGAAGTTGCACACCAGTACACCCTCGGGCAGCTGTCGGCCGTGGATACCGTAGGTGAGCGGCTGGGTGGAGAACCACTTGTCCTTGCCTGCGCGCGGATGCATGTCCAGGTAGATGCGGCCGAGCCTCACCTGGCCGTCGAAGACGTCGTAGGTGGTGACCGACGGATGCCAGGTGCGCACTGCGGCCACCGGTTTGATGTCGACATGAAACAGCGTCGCGGCGGTGGCGATCACGCCGCGCTCGACCTGAGCGTAGGGGAAGTAGGGCCGCACGCTCTGCGAGTCGAAGCTGAACCTGGCACGCCGGTACTGCTCCTGCCAGTAACGCGCATCCGCAGCCGAGATCTTCTGCAGCGACGGCTCGCGCTCCCGGGCGAATGCCAGCAGCGCCGCATCCTCGCGCGCACCCGGCTCGCGCGAGGCCGCATCGATGTTGCCGAGGTATTCGGCCAGCCTGGCCGGCGAGCCGATCATCTGGTCGGCCATGGCGAAGGCGGCCCAGGTCGGATAGCCCAGCAGGCGCGCCAGCTCCTCGCGCCGCGCGAGCAGCGCGCGCAGCGTCTCGCCGTTGGCCGGGTAACCGACCTGCTGGGCCGCGAGGTACAGCCTGCCGCGCAACTCCGCGCTGCTGGAGAACCTCTGCGCGGGCCAGCCATCCGGCGGGTCGGTCGTTATCCTGACGTGCCCCTCGGCATCGGCGGGGTGCGTGGCGAGGTAGTCCGGCGCCAGTCCGTCGAGCTGCCCCTTGTCGGCCACGGTCGTGCGCACGTCGTCGTGCACCGCGCGCTCGAATGCCAGGCCGAGCTCGGTGATCTTGTCCTGCAGCGCCTTGATCTTCGCCCGCGTGGCGTCGTCCTTGTCCACGCCGGCGAGGCGGTACTCGAGCAGGGTGTGCTCCAGATAGTGCCGGGTGCGCGCGTCCGCCGGCGCGGGCACCGCGGCGAGCGCCCGGTAGACCGGCTGGTTCAGGCTGAGCGCCGTATAGGCGGCATTCGCGGTCTGGGTGAGCGCCTGCGCCTTGTCGCGCAGCTCCTTGGTGGCACCCACACCATACAACACGCTGGACTGTGCGACCGAGAGCATGAGCTCGTTCGCCGCATCATCGTACGGACGCAGGGTATTGCCCACGGTGCGCGCACTCTTCACGGCCAGCAGGCGCCCGATATCGGCGTCGGCGCGGCGCAGGCGCTCGTGCACCCACGCCTCGAGGGCCCCCGGGTCGTCGCCCGCCTCCCAGGCGTGCAGCTGCGCGGAGGCTAGCGCCCTGGCCGGTGCGGCGCCTGCCGCCCAGGCGGGCAGGGCGGCGCCGGCCAGCACGGCCGCGACGAACGGCAAATACTGCCCGCGGGGCGATCGCTCGACCATGGTGACTCCCTCAACCCTTGCCGAACAGTTTTTCCAGCTCAGTGCGCGCCTTGTCCACCTCTGCGGTGTTGGGCGGCGTGAACGCCGCGGCGCGCGGCTTGAAGTGATCACAGAAGTTCGCGTGCGTCTTGTCGTTCACTTCCTCCGCGGTCGGCTCGCGGCAGTGCTTGGCGACGCGCGTGTCGTACTCGATGCACATGCGGCACACGTGCAGCTCGGCGTGGCACTGCGGGCACTCCTCGAGCCGTCGCAGCGGCAGGGTGAGCTCGGCGAGCGGCGCCCCGCATTTCCAGCAGACCAGATCATGAGCCATGGGCCTGGATATCATACAATGCAGCTGCTGGCCGCGTGCCGCGGCGCCGTGAACAGCCTGCTGGCGGAAGTCGTCAAGGATCACATCCGCGAGCACCTCGTGGCGCGCCGGCCGCGCGCCGCGGCCACCGACGAGCTCATCGACGTCGCGCACAGTTCAAGTGAGACCGCCAGCGAGTGAGACCGCCAGCGTGACTGCAGAGGCCGCAGGGCTGCAGGAGGAGCACTCGCACGTGTTCCTCGGCGCCGGCCATGCGAGCAACGAGCGCAAGGCCTGGGCGGTCATCGCTCTGTGCTCGGCGATGATGGTGCTGGAGATCGGCGGGGGCATCGCCTTCGGCTCGCTCGCCCTGGTCGCGGACGGCCTGCACATGTCGACCCACGCGATTGCCATGCTGATTGCCGCGTGGGCCTACACCTTCGCCCGCAAGCACGCGCGCGATACGCGCTTCAGCTTCGGCACCGGCAAGCTGGGTGATCTGGCCGGCTTCACCAGCGCCGTCGTGCTGGCGCTCATGGCGCTGCTCATCGGTTACGAAGCCGTGCGGCGCTTCCTGGCGCCGGTCCACATCGAGTTCCGCGAGGCGATTCCGCTCGCTTTTCTCGGCCTGCTGGTGAACATCGTGAGCGCCTGGCTGCTGAGCGGCGGAGAGGCGCACGGGCACTCGCCTGCTCACGCCGGGCAGGCCGGCGGCCAGCGGCTGGACTGCGAGGAGCCCCATGAGCACGTCGCGCACGGCGCACACCGGGATCACAACCTGCGCGCGGCATTCATCCACGTGGCGGCCGACGCCGCCGTGTCGGTTCTCGCCATCCTCGGGCTCACGGCGGCCCGCTTCCTGGGTTGGATGTGGATGGACCCCATGATGGGAATCGTGGGCGGGGGTGTCATCGTGCTATGGGCCTATGCCCTGGTGCGCGACACCAGCTGCATCCTCCTCGACATGACCCCCGATACGGCGCTCGCCGCGCGTATGCGGCGGCGTCTGGAGCAGGACGGCGACCGGGTGGCGGACCTGCACCTGTGGCGGCTCGGTCCGGGCCATTTTGGCGCCATCGTTTCGATCGTGCCGCGCGAGGCGCGGGATGTGCATTTCTACCGCTCGGCGCTGCGCGGCTTCTCCTGCCTGTCGCACCTGACGATCGAAGTCGTGAGCCCGAAGCGCGGCGCAGGGGCCTCCTAGCGCGGCGCAGGCCATATCAGCGCTGCGGCGCTTGCGGCCGGGTGCGCTGGCGCAGGAAGTCCTCGAGCACCCGGCCGGTGTGGGAGTGCTTGCTGCGGCGCGCGATCTGCGCCGGCGCACCCTGGGCGACGATGCGCCCGCCGCCATCACCGGCCTCGGGCCCCAGGTCGAGGATCCAGTCCGCCTCGGCCATGACGTCGAGGTTGTGCTCGACCACGACCGCGGTGTTGCCGGCGGCAACCAGCCGGTGCAGCACCTGCAGCAGCTTCTCCACGTCGGCCATGTGCAGACCCACGGTGGGCTCATCCAGCACATACAGCGTGTGCTTCGGCTTCTGCCGCGGGCCGTGGGCGGGCTCGTCGCGCACCTTCGAGAGCTCGGCGACCAGCTTGATGCGCTGGGCTTCGCCGCCCGACAGCGTGGGGCTGGGCTGTCCGAGCGTGAGGTAGCCGAGGCCCACGTCCTGCAGGAGCTTCAGTGCATGATGCACGCGCGGATGGGCCGCGAAAAACCCGACCGCATCCTCGACGCTCATCGCCAGCACATCCCCGATGCTGGCCTCCCGCCACGACACGGCGAGCGTCTCGGAGTTGAAGCGCCGCCCGCCGCAGACGTCACACAGCACCTTGACGTCGGGCAGGAAGCTCATCTCGATGGTCTGCATGCCCTGCCCTGCGCACGCCTCGCAGCGGCCGCCGGCGGTGTTGAATGAGAAGCGGCTGGCGCTGTAGCCGCGCATGCGCGCCTCGGTGGTACCGGCATACACGCGGCGGATGTCGTCCCAGAAGCCGATGTAGGTCGCGGGGCAGGAGCGCGGGGTCTTGCCGATCGGCGTCTGGTCCACTTCCAGTACGCGATCGAGCAGCTCCAGCCCCTGCACCGCCGCGCAGCCGATGAGCTTCACGCCGGCGGCGCGCTTGCGGGCGCGGCTCCCGGGCGCGTTCTGCCCGAGCAGCCGCTTCAGATTCGCATACAACACGTCGCGCGCCACGGTCGATTTGCCCGAACCGGACACGCCGGTGATCACGACCAGGCGCCCGAGCGGGATGCGCACGTCGCTCCCGGTGATGTTGTGCAGCGCCACGCGCTGCAGTGTCAGCAGGGGTGTGGCGGCGTTCACCACGCGCTGCGGGCGCGCCGGATGCAGCAGCGGCTCGCGCAGGAAGCGCCCGGTGGTCGAACGCGGGTTGCGCATGAGCTCCGGCACCGTCCCGGCACCCACCAGCTCCCCGCCGCGCAGGCCGGCCTGGGGACCCAGGTCCAGCACGTGATCGGCGCGGCGGATGGTCTCCTCGTCGTGCTCCACGACCACCAGCGTGTTGCGGTGCCCGGCGAGCTCGGCCAGGCAGCCGAGCAGGATGCGGTTGTCGCGCGGATGCAGCCCGATGGTGGGCTCATCGAGCACGTAGCACACGCCCTGCAGGTTCGAGCCCAGCTGTGCGGCGAGGCGGATGCGCTGCGCTTCGCCCCCCGAGAGCGTGGGCGCGCCGCGATCGAGCTGCAGGTACCCCAGTCCGACCCGCTCGAGGAATTTCAGGCGCGCGCGGATTTCCGCCAGCAGGTCGCGCGCAATCTGCCGCTCACGCGGGCCGAGCCTGAGCCTGGCGAAGAATGCGCCGCTGGCGCTGACCGATTCACCCGCCAGCGCGGCGATCGAGTGCTCGCGGAAGCGCACGTTGAGGGCCGTCGGGTTCAGCCGCTGCCCGCGGCACGCGCCGCAGGCCTGAGGCTCGCGCGCGTACCACTCGTTCCACCACAGCTCCTCGCCGCTTTGCTGCTCATCGAAGCCTGGCATCTCGACGCCGGTCCCGTAACAGCTCTCGCACCAGCCGTGTCGGGAATTGAAGGAGAACAGGCGCGGGTCGAGCTCGGCGAAACTGCGGCCGCAGGAGGGACAGGCGCGCCTGGTGGAGAACACTGTCGCCCGGGCGGACTGCGGTCCCAGCACGTGCACCAGCCCCTTGCCGAAATCGAGCGCGCGGGCCAGAGCTGCGCGCAGGGCGGCCTCGCTGCGCACGGCGACGTCGATTTCCGCAACCGGCAACTCGATGGTGTGCTCGCGGAAGCGCGACAGGCGCGGCCACGGCGCCGTCGGCAGCGCCTGGCCATCGACACGCAGTGTCTTGAAGCCCTTCCTGGCTGCCCACTTGGCCAGATCGGTGTAGTAGCCCTTGCGCGCCACGATGAGCGGCGCCAGCAGCGTGATGCGCTTGCCGCGGTAATCGCGTACCAGGCGCGCGCCGATCGAGGCGGCGCTCTGCGGCTCGATCGGCCGATCGCAGTCCGGGCAGTACTGCGTGCCGAGCTTCACGTACAGCAGCCGCAGGAAGTGATAGATCTCGGTGAGCGTCGCCACGGTGCTCTTGCGGCCGCCGCGGCTGGTGCGCTGCTCGATGGCGACCGTGGGCGGGATGCCGAAGATCGCGTCCACGTCCGGGCGCGCCGCGGGCTGCACGAACTGGCGCGCGTAGGCGTTCAGCGATTCCAGATAGCGGCGCTGGCCCTCGTTGAAGAGAATGTCGAAGGCGAGAGTCGACTTGCCCGAGCCGGACACGCCGGTGATCACGGTGAAGCGGTCGCGCGGGATCTCGACGTCGATGTTCTTGAGGTTGTGCTCGCGCGCCTTGTGAATGACCACGTGGCGGTCGCGGCCGTTACCGCCGCGGTAGTGCGGGCGCGGCTCGGCAACTGCGGGCGCGGCGCTGGCCTGCGCCGCCACCGACAGCGCCTGTGCGTAGGCGCGCAGCGCCTCGCCGGTGAAAGAGCGCGGGTGCGCGCGTAGCTGCGCGGCGGTGCCGGCGCAGATGATCTCGCCGCCGCGCTCGCCGCCCTCGGGGCCGAGATCGATGATCCAGTCGGCGGCGCGGATCACATCCAGGTTGTGCTCGATCACCAGCAGCGAATGACCGGCGATGAGCAGTTTGCGGAACGCCTTCAGCAGCTTCGCCACGTCCTCGAAGTGCAACCCGGTGGTCGGCTCATCGAACAGGAACAGCTTGCCACGGTGAGTGGTGCTCGAGGGCACGGCAGCCGCCCGCGCCAGGTGCCCGGCGAGCTTCAGTCGCTGCGCCTCGCCGCCCGAGAGCGTGGGGACCGGCTGGCCGAGCTTCAGGTACTCGAGGCCGACGTCGGCGAGCGGCGTGAGGCGCGAGGCCACCTCGGGGGTGTCGGCGAAGAATGCCCGCGCCTGCGTCACCGTGAGATCCAGCACCTCCGCGATGCTGCAGCGGCGGCCGTCGGCACCCTCGCGCCGGATCTCGAGGACTTCATCGCGATAGCGGCGGCCGTTGCAGTCGGGGCAGCGCAGGTAGACATCGGAGAGAAACTGCATCTCGACATGCTCGAAGCCGTTGCCGTTGCAGGCCGGGCAGCGGCCGTTGCCGGAGTTGAAGCTGAAGGTTCCGGCACCGTACTTGCGCTCCTGCGCCGCCGGCTCGGTGGCAAACAGTGCCCGGATCGCATCGAAGGCGCCGACATAGCTGGCCGGATTGGAGCGCGTGGTGCGGCCGATGGGATTCTGGTCGACCATCACGACGTCATCGATCAACTCAGCCCCGGTGAGGCCTGCGAACTCACCGGGTGCCTCGGTCGGCTTGCCGTGATACTTCAGAAGCGCCGGATACAACACGTCCTCGACCAGCGTCGACTTGCCCGATCCCGACACGCCGGTCACGCACACCAGGCGCTTGAGCGGAATGCGCACATCGAGGTTCTTCAGGTTGTGCTCGGCCACGCCCCGCAGCTCGAGCCAGCGGTTGGCAGTGGCCACGGCCACCACGCCGTGCGCGGCAGATGCGCCCTCGGCTGGCGGCTCGCTCACCGGAGCGACCGTCCTGCGACCGCCGAGGTACTGGCCGGTGAGCGAGCCGGCGCTGGAGCGGATCTCAGCGGGACTGCCGTAGAAGACGATCTCGCCGCCGCGCTCGCCGGCCCCGGGCCCCAGGTCCAGTATGCGGTCGGCCTCCAGCATGATCTGTGGATCGTGCTCGACCACGAGCAGCGAATTGCCGGCGTCCCGCAGGCGCTTCATGACGCCGATCACGCGCCGCATGTCGCGCGCGTGCAGGCCGATGGAGGGCTCGTCGAGCACGAACAGCGTGTTGACGAGGGAGGTGCCGAGCGCGGTGGTGAGGTTGATCCGCTGCACCTCCCCGCCCGAGAGCGTGCGCGACTGACGATCGAGCGTGAGGTAGCCGAGCCCCACGTCCACCAGGTAGCGGAAGCGCCCGCGGATCTCCCCCAGCAACAGCTCCGTGGCCTCATCGAGCGGCTGCGGCAGGGTGAGCCTGTCGAAGAACTCGCGGCCGCGCTCGATCGGCAGCAGCATCAGGTCATGGATCGACAGCCCCGGCAGCAGCGCCGTGGTGTCAGCGCTCCACTGCACTGCGCACGGGCGAAAGAGCCCCGCGGGGCCGAGTGCCGCGTCAGCCAGCTCGCGCGTGCCGAGGCGCCACAGCAGAGCTTCGCTCTTCAGGCGCGCCCCGTCGCAGGCGGGACAGGGCGTGTAGGCGCGATAGCGCGACAGCAACACCCGCACGTGCATCTTGTAGGCGCGTGTCTCCAGCCAGGCGAAGAAGCGTTTCACCCCGTACCAGACCTTCCTGGTCCAGGCGCCCTCGCCTTCGATCACCCAGCGGCGCGCCTCGGCGGGAAGCTCGCGCCACGGCGTGTCGAGGGGAATGCCCCGTTGCTTCGCGAATTTCTCCAGGTCCTGCTGGCATTCGCTGTAGGACTTGGTCTGCCAGGGCTTGATGGCGCCGCCGCGCAGCGAGCGGGTCTCGTCGGGAATGACCAGCCCATAGTCGATGCCGATGGTGCGCCCGAAGCCACGGCAGGTCTCGCACGCGCCCAGCGGCGAGTTGAACGAGAACTGGCTGGGGGTGGGCGTGTGGTACGCCAGGTCGCAGTGTGCGCAGTGCAACTCGCTCGAGTAGCGCCAGGTGTCCACAGACTGCGGCGGATCGCTCTCATCCACCAAATGCACGTTGACGCGTCCGCGGCCGACGCGCAGCGCGGCCTCGAGCGACTCGAGCACCCGGCCGCGCTCGGCGCTGCCGGCCCGCAGCCGGTCCTGCACCACCTCCAGCGTGATGGACGGCGTGTTCCCCGCGCCCTGGCCGCGCTTGCGGCCACGCCGCGCGGTGGCCCCCGCCGTCGGCGCCGCTGCGGGTGGCGGCGCGGGAACGGTGCCGCCCAGGAAGCGGGTATAGCCCTGTCTGGCAAGCAACTCACGCACTTCGTCGGCGGTGAAGCTCGCCGGCACCGGTACCGGAAAGCTCACCAGCAGTCGCGGATCGCCGGCCTGCCGCGCGCGCGAGCACAGGTCGGCGTAGATGCTGTCCGCGGTGTCGCGCCGCACGAGCTCACCGCAGCGCCGGCAGAACAACGCCGCGGCGCGCGCGAACAGCAGCTTCAAGTGATCGTTGAGCTCGGTCATCGTGCCGACGGTCGAGCGCGAGGTGCGCACCGGGTTCGTCTGGTCGATGGCGATGGCGGGCGGAATTCCCGAGATCGACTCGACCTGCGGCTTGTCCATGCGGTCGAGGAACTGGCGGGCGTAGGGGGAGAAGGTCTCGACGTAACGCCGCTGGCCTTCCGCGTACAGGGTGTCGAACACCAGCGACGACTTGCCCGAGCCCGACACGCCGGTGACGACGATCAGCTCGTTGAGCGGCAGGTCGAGATCGAGGCTCTTGAGGTTGTTCTGGCGCGCGCCACGCACGAGGATGGCGTCACCGCAGGCGTCGGTCATTCCGTCACTGTCGGGTGTGGTGAGGGGTACGCACCTGTGGCAGGCAGGCGCGGGCTTCGCAGATTGTAATGTATCCCCGCACCTGAGCCTGCAATCCTGCTGGACATTCCCCGGTCTACTGTACGGCCGCGTAGCTGCAGCGTCCGGGTGGAATTGCGTGCAGGTGGAGGCACTTACCTCTGCGCCCCTGCTACTCGCGACTATCCTGGCGCCGGCGCTACAATCGGCGCCGCCCCCCCATCCTCTTAGGAGAACGCCGAATGAATTCCAGAATCCTGTCCAGTGTCGCCCTGGCCGCGGCTGCCGCGGTGATGTTCTCGGCCGTGCCGGTGAGCACTGCCAGCGCCGCCGAGGGGAAAATGAAGTGCGAAGGCGTCAATTCCTGCAAGGGACACTCCGCGTGCAAGAGCGCCAACAACGCCTGCAAGGGCCAGAACTCCTGCAAGGGTAAGGGGTATCTGGAAATGACCAAGGCCGAGTGCGACGCGGCGAAAGCCAAGGCGAAATGAGTCGTAGTGGGCCGGGCGCGCTGACCGCCCGGCCCACTCTCCATCGTGCCCATGCTGAAGCCCCCCGCGCTCGGGTTCGGTCTTGGCCTGCGGGTCGATCACTACGAGGCGATCCTCGCCGATCCCCCGCCGGTCGACTGGTTCGAGGTACTCACCGAGAACTACCTGGTGCCGGGGGGCAAGCCGCTGCATTACCTGACGCGCATCCGCGAGCGCTACCCGCTGGCGATGCACGGTGTCTCCATGTCGATCGGCAGCACCGCGCCCCTGGATCGCGAGTACCTGCGGCAGGTGAAGGCGCTCGCCGCACGCGTGGAGCCCGCGTGGGTCTCGGATCACCTGTGCTGGACCGGGGTGGCCGGAAGCAACACGCATGACCTGCTGCCGCTGCCGTACACCGAGGAGGCGCTGGCGCACGTGGTGGAGCGGGTGCGCGCCGTGCAGGAGCTGCTCGGGCGCCGCATCCTGCTGGAGAACGTCTCGAGCTACGTCGCGTTCCGCGATTCGCGCCTGACGGAGTGGGAATTCCTGCGCGAGGTCGCAGCCCGCGCCGACTGTCTGATCCTGCTCGACATCAACAACATCTATGTGAGCGCGGTGAACCACGAGTTCGATGCGCTCGAATACCTGCAGGCGATTCCGCCGGAGCGCGTGCAGCAGATGCATCTGGCCGGGCACGAGAATCACGGCGACTACCTGGTCGACACCCACGATTCCCCGGTACCCGATCCGGTGTGGGAACTGTACGCGGCCGCCGTCAGGCGCTTCGGCCCCGTCTCCACCATGATCGAGCGCGACGATCACATCCCGCCGCTCGCCGAGTTGTGTGCCGAGCTCGCGCAGGCGCGCGCGCTGTGCGCACGTACCCTGGCGCAGGAAGGCGCGGCGGACGGCGGCGGCTCGGCGGCCGAGGCCAGCGCACGACAGCGCCCGCGGCGCGCCGTGGCGGCGGGCTCGTGAGCGGCCTCGCGCACGTCCAGGCGGATTTTCAGGACTACCTGCTGCGCGAGAGTGAGGCCGTCGGGGCCCACGTCCTCGGCACGGCGCGCGTGCCGGTGGCCACGCGCCTCGGCATTTACGCCGGCGCCTACCGCAGCCGCCTCGCCGAGGCCCTGCAGAGCAACTTTCCGGCGCTGGCGAAGCTGCTCGGCGAGGCGGATTTTCACACCCTCGCCGCCGCGTACGTGCGCACCCATGATTCCCCGTACTTCTCCATCCGCTACTACGGCGATGCGCTGCCGCAGTTCCTCGCCGCTCACGAGGACTACGCGGCGGCCCCGGTGCTCGCCGAGCTGGCACGCTGGGAATGGACCATGACGGGCGTGTTCGACGCGCCCGATGCGACGCCCCTCACGCATGAGGCGCTGGCAGGGGTCGCGCCGCAGCAATGGGCGCGGCTGCGCTTCACCTGGCACCCGAGCGTGCGACGGCTGGCCTTGAGCTGGAACGTGCCACAGATCTGGCAGGCGCTGACCGAGGACCGCGAGCGACCGCAGGCGAGCCTGAATGCGGCGCCGCTGCCGTGGCTGCTGTGGCGCCACGAGCTCACGAGTTACTTCCGCTCGCTGACACACACGGAAAGTGCGCTGCTGGATGCCGCGCGCAATGGCTGGCCGTTCGGCGAGCTGTGCGAGCTGTTGTGCGAGGAGCTCGGCGAGGCGCAGGCGCCGGCGCACGCGGCCGCGTTGCTGCGCGATTGGGTGGGCTCCGGACTCATCAGCGGCGTCGCCTGAGCGAGCGCTGGGGGCGCAGCCCCCATGGCGTACAATCGCGATCCGCCCTCGCAAGGCTCGCGCATGTCGAATCCCGCTCACGGCAGTGTACTGGAGATGATCGGCAACACGCCGCTGATGGCGGTGCGCCGTGTGGATACCGGGCCGTGCCAGCTGTTCCTGAAGCTCGAGAACCAGAATCCGGGCGGCTCGATCAAGGATCGCGTCGGCCTGTATCTCATTCAGGCCGCCGAGCGCGCCGGCACCCTCGAGCCCGGTGGCACGCTGATCGAGGCCACGGCCGGCAACACCGGCCTGGGGTTGGCGCTGGTCGCGGCACAGAAGGGCTATCGGCTGCTGCTGGTCATCCCCGACAAGATGAGCCAGGAGAAGATCTTTCACCTGAAGGCGATGGGGGCGGACGTGGTGATGACCCGCTCGGACGTCAGCAAGGGCCATCCCGAGTATTACCGCGACGTCGCCGAACGCCTGGCGCGCGAGATCCCCGGCAGCCATTTCGTCAACCAGTTCGGCAACCCGGCCAACGCGCAGGCGCACGAGGAGACGACCGCACCGGAGATCTGGGAACAGACGGGGCATGAGTTGCACGCCGTCGTCTGCGGCGCCGGCACCGGCGGCACGCTCGCGGGGCTGACGCATTTCTTCGCGCGCGCGGCGCCGCAGGTGCGGCTGGTGCTGGCCGACCCGGTGGGCTCGGGGCTGGCGAGCTTCGCCACCACCGGCAAGCTCCCCGCGAAGATGACTCCGTGGCTGGTCGAGGGCATCGGCGGCGACTCGGTTCCGCCGGTGGCGGACTTCTCGCGTGTCAGCGGCACCTACAGCATCCCGGACGCGGAAGCCTTCCGCACCTGCCGGGAACTGCTCGCGCGCGAGGGCATCATCGCCGGCACCTCCACCGGCACGCTGCTCGCTGCGGCGCTGCGCTACTGCCGCGAGCAGCCGCGACCGCAGCGCGTCGTGACCTTCGTGTGCGACAGCGGCAACAAGTACCTGTCCAAGGTCTACAACGATTACTGGATGCTGGATCAGGGTTTCCTCGAGCGCGAGCACCTCGGCGACCTGCGCGATCTGATCGCGCGGCGGCACTCCGAGCACGCCGCGGTGACCGTGAACTCCACGGAAACCGTGATGGCGGCCTACCGGCGCATGAAGCTGTATGACGTCTCGCAGGTTCCGGTGATGCACGAGGGGCGCATCGTCGGCATCGTGGACGAGGAGGACATTCTGCTGGAAGTGGTCGCGAACCCCGAGCACTTCAACGAGCCGGTGACCCAGGCCATGGCGAGTCACCTGGTGACCGTGCCGGTGGATGCCCCGGTGTCGCAGCTCATGGAGATCTTCAAGCGCGGCATGGTGGCCATCGTCATGCACCACCACGAGTTTCAGGGGCTCATCACGCGCATCGATCTGCTCAATTGGCTGCGTCGCAGGCTGTGAGAGCGCCAGAGGTGACGATCGCATGAGTGACGAGACTCCCGCGCAGCGCTTCGCGACGCGCGTCATCCACGGCGGCCAGCGCCCGGATCCGCTCACCGGGGCGATCATGACCCCGATCTACGCGACCTCCACCTACGTGCAGTCGAGCCCCGGGGTGCACCAGGGCTACGATTACTCGCGCACCCGCAACCCGACGCGCGACGCGCTGCAGGCGGCGCTGGCGAGCCTGGAAGGGGGCGCGGCCGGCTTCGCCTTCGCCTCCGGCATGGCCGCGATCGCCACGGTGCTCGAGCTGCTGGATGCCGGCTCGCACATCGTCGCCATGCACGATCTGTACGGCGGCAGCTACCGCCTGCTGGAGAACGTGCGCAAGCGCTCGGCCGGACACCACGTCTCGTTCGTCGATCTGTCGGACCCCACGGCGCTCGCCGGCGCCATCCGTCCCGACACGCGACTGGTGTGGGTGGAGAGCCCGACCAACCCGCTGCTGAAGCTGGTCGACCTGAGCGCCGTGGCAGCGCTCGCGCGCCGGCACCACCTGCTGGCGGTGTGCGACAACACTTTCGCGACGCCTTTCATTCAGCGCCCGCTCGAGCATGGCTTCGATATCGTCGTGCACTCGACCACCAAGTATCTCAATGGACACTCCGACGCCATCGGGGGAGCTGCGATCGTGCGGGCGGACGCGCAGCTCGCCGAGCGCATCGCCTATCTGCAGAACGCGGTGGGCGCCGTGCCCGGGCCCTTCGACGCGTTCCTCACCCTGCGGGGCATCAAGACCCTGGCACTGCGCATGGAGCGGCACTGCGCCAATGCGCTCGCCGTCGCGCAGTTCCTGGAACGGCATCCCCGGGTCGAGCGCGTGTACTACCCGGGGCTGGCGAGTCACCGGCAGCACGCGCTTGCCAGGGCTCAGATGGCGGGTGGTTTCGGCGGTATCGTCACCGCGGTACTGCGCGGCGGCCTCGAGAGCGCGCGCCGCGCGCTCGAGCGCTGCCGTCTGTTCGCGCTGGCGGAGAGTCTGGGCGGCGTGGAGAGCCTCATCGAGCATCCCGGGATCATGACGCACTCGTCACTCCCCGCGGCGGCGCGCGAATCCCTCGGGATCAGCGACGGCCTCATCCGCCTGTCGGTGGGCGTGGAGGATGTGCAGGACCTGATCGCGGAGCTGCGCCAGGCGCTCGGCTGAGCACGCACCGCGCGCTGCGCGGGCCGAGGCGCTCAACGGCGCAGATCCGCGGCGCTGGTCAGATACACCGCAAACGTGCCCAGCCAATGGCCGCCCTCGTAGTGCTCGCCGGTGACGGCGGGCAGCGCCGCGTCGCGGTGGCGCGCGGCGGCGGCGAGCAGCGCCGCAATACGCCCGTCATGCGGCGGCAGACCATGGGCGATGCCCTGAAGCATCCAGGCGCGGCTCAGGTTGAGTCCATCGAGGTGCGCGAGCTTGGGATCGGCGCGATCGGTGACCACGGCCGGCGACAGCCACGGCGCCCGGCCGGCCGCTACGGCGCCGGCCGGCAGGCCCGCAAGAAATCCCGACAACCAGCGGGCGAACGCGCGCGGTCCGAGCGCGCGGCGCATGAAGTCTGCCTCCGCCAGGCACGGCGACAGGAAATCCTCGCCCGAGGGCTCGTAGGCGAGCGGGCAGTTGCGGTCGCGCAGATAAAAGCGCTGCGCCGCACGCCGCAGCAGCGCGCGCATCTCATCGTCCCCGGCCGCGCCAGCCCAGTCCCAGACGAGCCCGAACGAAAAAGCGGTCTGGTCGTGCTCACCGATGCGGATCGGGTAGTGAAGCTTCGGCAGCCAGCTCTTGAGCCGCGCCGCCGCTTCCGACTCGAGCGGCTGCAAAGCCGCGGACCAGCGCTGCGCATCCGGGTCATCCCAGCCGCGCAGCTCCGCCGCCAGCTGCAGCAGCCAGGCGAGCCCGTAGGGGCGCTCGAAGGACGCGCGGCCGTCGCCGCGCAGGTAGGCGACTTCGGCGGAGATGTTGGGCACGGTGAGGCTGCGTGAGACTTCGGCGCGCGCCCGAGAGGCGAACGGCGCGTCGGGGAACAGCCGCAGCAACCGCACCAGCAGCCAATGGCCGTGCACGGCCGAGTGCCAGTCGTAGCAGCCGTAGAAGGCCGGCGTCAGCTCGCGCGGCGGACGCGCGTCGGCGGCGGAGCCGAGCGTGTGCGAGATGTGGTTGGGATACTCCTGGTGCAGGCACCTGAGCGCCAGCGCCGCGAAGCGCGCAGCCGCGCCGGCGTCGAGCGAGGTGGGGTTGGGCGGCGGCGCCGCGACCGCGAGCAGTGGGCCCAGGACGAGCAGCGCGGGCGCGATGCGGCCTCTCATGGCTGCATGCTACGCTTCTGCCCGTGACCGAGCCTCTTGCCATCGTGTTGATCCCGGGCCTGCTCGACTCGGCGCGCCTGTATGCAGAGCAGATTCCGGCGCTGTGGCGCTTCGGTCCGGTGACGGTCGCGGACCACACCCGCGATGACAGCATGGCGGGGATCGCGCGCCGCATTCTCGCCGACGCGCCGCCACGCTTCGCGCTCGCGGGCCTGTCGATGGGCGGCTACGTCGCCTTCGAGATCCTGCGCCAGGCGCCCGCGCGGGTGGTGAAACTGGCGCTGCTCGACACCACCGCCCGGCCGGATACGCCCGAGCAGAGCGCCGCGCGCCGCGCGCAGATGGCGCTCGCCGCGGCGGGGCGGCTTGCCGAGGTGCTGGACGCCGCCTTGCCGCGCCTGCTCCATCACGCGCGCCGCGACGATGCCGCCTTGCGGCAGGTCATGGCTGCGATGGCGCAGGAGGTGGGTGCGGAAGGCTTCATCCGCCAGCAGAAGGCCACCATGGAGCGCAGCGACTCGCGACCGATGCTCGCCCGTATCCGCGCACCGACCCTGGTGCTGGTCGGCGAGGGCGACGAGCTGACCCCTCCCGAGCACGCCGCCGAGATGGCGCACGGCATCGCCGGAGCGCGACTCGTGAGCGTGCCGGACTGCGGGCACATGTCCACCCTCGAGCGGCCGCGCGAAGTGACGCAGGCGCTGCTCGCGTGGCTGCAGGCCTGATCAGCGCCCGCCATGAGGCCCGCCGATGCGCATTGGACGGTGCTGATTGCCCATCCTGACACGGCGCGCCAGCCGGTGTCCGGCATCGCAGTCGAGGTGCGCCTGGCGGCGGCCACGCTGGTGTGCAACTACTCGCTGCACGGGGATATCGCACGCGTGCGTGTGTCCGGCGCAGGCGCCGGTCACCGCGCCCATGGCTTGTGGCAGCACACCTGTTTCGAGGCATTCATCGCCGCCCAGGGTGCCGCGGCCTACTACGAATTCAACTTCTCTCCGACGCTCGACTGGGCGGCGTATGAGTTCACGGACTACCGCAACGGCATGGCGCCGGCGAACCTCACGCAGGCCCCGGGCCTGCAGGCGCGCCGTTCCTCCAATCAGTTCGAGCTGACGGCGACCGTGCATCTCGGCGGACTCACGGCGCTGCGCGGCGCGCCCGTGCTGCACCTCGCGCTGGCCGCGGTCGTCGAAGACTATCGGGGCGGGCTATCCTACTGGGCGCTGGACCATCCGCCGGGCAAGCCCGATTTCCACCACCCGGACGGCTTCACCATCGACCTGCGTGCCCCATGAAGCTTGGCATCGAGCGCCTCATCGAGGAGCCCGCCCTGCGCAAGCCGCTCGCCGGGCGGCGCGTGGCGCTGCTGGCGCATCCCGCCTCGGTGACGCGCGACCTGACGCATTCACTGGATGCGCTGGCGGCGCTGAGCGGCGTGCGCCTGAGCGCGGCGCTCGGCCCGCAGCACGGCCTGCGCGGCGACAAGCAGGACAACATGATCGAATCGCCGGACTACCTCGACCCGGTGCACCACATCCCGGTCTTCAGCCTGTACGGCGCGGTGCGCCGTCCGACCGCGGCCATGATGGACAGCTTCGATGTGCTGCTGGTCGATCTGCAGGACCTCGGCTGCCGCATCTACACCTTCATCACCACGCTGCGCTACGTGCTGGAGGAGGCCGCCAGCAAGCGCAAGGCGGTGTGGGTGCTCGATCGGCCCAATCCGGCCGGCCGGCCGGTGGAAGGTCTGAGGCTGCGCCCGGGCCAGGAGAGCTTCGTGGGTGCCGGCGCACTGCCCATGCGCCATGGGCTCACCATGGGGGAGCTGGCACGCTGGTTCGTCGCGACGCTGCGCCTGGACGTCGACTGTCAGGTGGTGCAGATGCAGGGCTGGCAGCCGCAGGCCGCCCCCGGCTACGGCTGGCCGCTGCGCGAGCGCACCTGGGTGAATCCGAGTCCCAACGCTCCGAGTCTGTGGATGGCGCGCTGTTACGCCGGCGCGGTGATGGTGGAGGGCACGACGCTGTCGGAAGGGCGCGGCACCACGCGGCCACTGGAGCTGCTGGGCGCACCCGATCTCGACGTCGCGGCGCTGCTGGCGCAGATGCGCTCGCTGGCGCCGGCGTGGCTGCGCGGCTGCCGGCTGCGCCCCTGTTGGTTCGAGCCCACTTTCCACAAGCACGCCGGCAAGCTGTGCGCGGGATTCCAGGTGCACGTCGAGGACGCGGCCTGCTACGACCACGAGGCGTTCCGGCCGTGGCGGCTGTTCGCGCTCGCCTTCAAGGCGCTGCGCAGCCTGCGATCCGACTATCCACTGTGGCGGGATTTTCCCTACGAGTACGAGCACGGGCGCCTCGCCATCGACGTGATCAACGGGGGCGAGCTGCTGCGACGCTGGGTGGATGACCCGGCCGCCACCCCTGCGGACCTGGACGCGCTGGCGGACAGCGACGAAGCCGCGTGGCGCGCCGAGCGCCAGCAGGTGCTGCTGTACTGAGGAGCCACGTCCGTCATGTCACGGACAGCGGATTCGTGACGCTTTAGCAAGATAAGGCCACGACGCACGTTGATGGCGTTGATAGTCGCCTCTCGGCCATCACGCGCCACTCACGACCATCCTCCACTTCTCTGCAAAGGAGTCACTTACGGTGGTCTCTGGAGTCATGGAAGGACGCGGGACTTGGCATCTATTGATTTTGCCCCGCAAGCGGGAGCGCACTGCGCGAGAGTTATGGGTGTCTCATTCCGACCGCGATGCAAAAAGCAGTCCGTGCCGAGCGCCGATCGCCGGCAACTTTGCCAAGTCACGGGGCACTTCAGTTACCTCGCGGTGGAGCTCCCTGAAGAATGCTTCTGCGTGTGCCGGTACGTCGAAGATCAGCATGCGCGCAGCCACTTGTGAGACGCCATGGAAAGCGTGCATGGCCCCGCCCGGTGCGTAGATGAAGTCGCCGGCGCGGACCCGTTCCCGGCGCTCCCCGATCTGGAATTCCACTTCGCCCGCGATCACGAAATACGCCTCGTCCCATGGATGCTGATGGGGCGGCGGACCGGCATTCGTGGGAATGACGTTTTCCATGAGCGACCAAGCGTGATGGGTGTCCCCGGCACGGCACAGAAAGCGCACAGCGACTCCGAGGACGTTGAGTGTTTCGCCTTCAGCTGCGCGGACTACGGAAAAGGAAGGAGTCACTGCGGTTACTCCTGACTAGCGGTTCAACCAGTGAGCCAGCCGGCAAATTCGAGCCATTGGGCTGAGCCGCCGATCACCAGGCGGAGCGGCTGCGAGGCGATGAAGAACAGCCCGCCCCAGAGCGTGGCGGGCTGAACGCGTTTGAGCGTGAGGCACGGCGAGAAATACTAATGGCGGAACACCGTGATCCGCCTGGAGCCCGTCTGCCGTGCGCGTGATGGCCACTACGGGACCAAGCAACATCAGTACCACGGCTAACCCCGCGCCGACGACGCCCAAACGTCGGTGTAAATCGGTGCGGTGCGCCGCCACGAGCGACGTCTGCGTCACCAACAGAACCATCCACCCCGTGAAGGCAATTCCGTGCCAGCGCAGCAGCGGAGTGAGCGCGAACGGCGAATCAAACGCGCCGTTCAAGTAATAGGAACGCGCAAAGCCAGTGAATACCGTGAGGGTGAGCGCAATCGCCATGCCGCTGAAGAACCGCCGCTCGCGCCGCATGCCAAGGCCAACGGAACTGGCGCGCGAGCGAAGTTCCGTTTCTGGCACACCGATCGCAGAATTCGGCGAGGCCTCAATAGCTGCGCTGTGTTGTAGAGACATTGCCGTCAGGCCTTTTGTGACTTCGAATTTCGCAAGACCTTTTCACGAGCGGCATTCAGCATCATGCCCATCGCCATTGCAGAAGCTTTGCCAGCCTCTTCGCCCGACAGTCCCCAGTAGTCTTTCATCGTCCACAAAGCGGTACCTGAGACGAGGAGATGAACGACGGCGGCAATCCACTTCGCCTCCCGCGGAGGAAGGCCGCGTGTTGCCTCGGCAACTGCCGCCTTGATACCCGCCTTGCGCTCCTCGACGTTGCTGAGGCGGAAGTCGCGTCCCTGCGGGCTGAGCCACAAGGCGCGACAGAGCTCCTCGTCCTTTTCGAAAGCGGGAAAGGTGCGCAACGGTTGCGCCAGAAGATCCCGTTCGGTTTGCGGGATGGCACCGAAGCGGGTGCGCTGGGCATACCACTCCCACAGGCCCTGCAGCAGTGCGTCTTTGCTAGGAAAGTGCCGGTAGACCGTTCGCTCTGTCACGCCCGCTTGCTCCGCGAGCGCCGCATAGGAGAACTGCTGAAGACCGCGGTCTTCCATCAACTTCCCCGCGGCGT
>WNFW01000179.1_pt1 | contig 38105 bp, 33 predicted proteins | sample 5400131 | NCBI WGS metagenome assembly WNFW01 (sample SAMN13153362, study PRJNA577476) | soil metagenome | isolation source: 20 cm soil or saprolite under grassland replicate 1 | place: USA:California | collected 2016-06-15 | reverse complement strand
ACAAGCTGCGGGCGAACATACGAAACTCAGTAAGGCAACAGATATCTATGGACTTGGCGCGGTGCTTTACCAATTGCTTACGGACCATCCTCCTTTTGCCGGAGGAACAACTTACGAAACGATCCGGTTACTGCTGAATACCGAACCGCGACAACCGCGGCTGTGGAATCGGAAAATAGATCGCGAGCTTTCCACAATCTGCTTGAAGTGTTTGGAGAAAGATCCACAACGTCGTTACTCTTCCGCCCTGGCGCTGGCTGAAGATCTGGAACACTGGCTTAGGCACGAACCGATTCGGGCACACCGCACAGGACTTTTTACCCGGGGACGCAAATGGGTGCGACGAAATCCGAGCATCGCTGTCCTCGTCATGTTGTCGGTAGCCCTTGCGATAGGTTTAGCCGTGATGGTTTCGTACCGTGAACTCGCAGGTCCGGTGCCCGAGAAGAGCATCGCCGTGCTTCCTTTCGAAAATCTTAGCCGGGATCCAGATAATGCCTACTTTGCGGATGGCATTCAGGAAGAGATCCTGACGCGGCTGGCAAGCATCGCGGACTTAAGAGTGATTTCGCGCAGTTCCACGGCGCAGTATAAGAGCAAGCCTCGAAACCTAGCCGAGATCGCGAAGCAGCTTAGAGTGGTGAACATTCTTGAGGGTGGCGTCCAAAAAGCAGCCGATCAGGTGCGGGTCAGTGTGCAGTTAGTCAACGCGCAAACCGGTTCCCATCTCTGGGCCGAGACGTACGATCGGAACTTGACCGACGTCTTTGGCGTAGAGAGTGAGATCTCCAAAGGAATTGCGGAGTCGTTGCAAGCGAAGCTCACTGGTCGCGAAGAGCAAGCGTTGACAGTTAAATCGACAAGTAGTCCAGATGCTTACGATGCGTATCTGCGCGGCCTGGCTTATACGTTGAAAACCGACAACACACCAGCCAACGCCCTTGGTGCCCAGAAATATCTCAGAGAAGCCGTACGCTTGGACCCGAAATTCGCCCTGAGTTGGGCGCTCCTGTCATACGTTGATGCGCGCGGCTACCTCACAGAGACTCTTCAACCGACGCTCGCTTTGCGTGAGGAAGCACGGCAGGCAGCCGAAACCGCGGTCACTCTTCAGCCTAACCTCGGCGAGGCGATCTTGGCCAAAGGCCACTACTACTACGCCTGCCTGAAGGATTACAACACCGCCGTGCGTTACTTTGAGCAAGCACGTCAGTTCCTGCCGAATAACAGCAAGATTCCTATGTTCCTCGCTTATGTCGCACGGCGGCAAGGTCAATGGGACCGAAGCGAACACTTCTTTGATGAAGCCGAGCGGCTCGACCCGCGCAATGTTTCCCTGCTCACCCAGCACGCGATTTCCTATATCGCTCTTCGTCGTTTCCCCGAAGCGCTGCGAAAGCTTGATCAGATTCTGAATATCGCACCGGACGACGTAGATACACTTGCTACGAAGGCTGCTATCGCACAAGCCCGAGGCGATCTGCCACGTGCTGCGTCGCTCCTCGCTCCGCTCCACCCGGGTGCCGACGATACCCAGGCGTTGGAAGCACAGGTTTACCAAGCCATTCTGGAGCGCCGCCCTGAACAAATGATCTCTCGGCTAAAGGAAATATTGGCCAGGCCTGACCCAGCGTTGGGTTACATCAACGGCCGACTCCGTTTCTGGTTAGGCTGGGCGCAGGAGGTCAGCGGAAACCGCGCTGCCGCCGAGGTGACCTGGCGACAAACACGAAGCGAGCTGGAACCTTTGCTCAAAGAGCAGCCGGAAAATTATAGTCTCATCCAAATTCTGGCGCTGACCAATGCGGGCCTTGGTGATAAGGCCGCCGCGTTGGCTTTGTCGGAACGGGCAATGTCCACACTCGGAATCCAGAAAGACGCGCTGGTGGGTGCCGTTCCGATCGCGATCCTCGCCCGAGTGGCGGCGCAAGTGAGCGAACCCGACCGCGCGATCGCCGCTTTACACAAACTACTTTCGATGCCATGCGCGGGCCCACTGCCTGAAAACGTACCGCTCACTCCTGCCTTGCTTCGGCTCGATCCCATGTTCGACCCGCTGCGCGGCGATCCGCGATTTCAAGAACTTTGCAAAGATAGGCAGCAGTGAATCCGCGTAACTTCTTCGTCGAGCTGAAACGCCGAAAAGTTTACAAGGTCGCCATAGCTTACGCGGTTGTGGGCTGGCTGCTCATTCAAGTCGCGACGCAAGTTTTTCCATTTTTTGAGATTCCGAATAGGGGGCTTCGGCTCATCGTCTTGCTTATCGCGTTCGGATTTCCCATTGCATTGATAATCTCGTGGGCACTTGAGCTGACGCCGGAAGGTTTGAAGCGAGCAAAGTTCGCTGACGATTTCCCAGACAAACCGTACCGCAGTCGCGCGTGGATTTACGTAATCATCGCCGCGGTCGCGCTTTCGGTTGGTTTGTTTTTCGTCGGTCGCTACCGAGGCTTGCGCCAAACTGGGAACTTTGGCTCGCCGATGAAATCCATCGCAGTCCTTCCCTTTGAAAACCTCAGCCGCGATCCCGATAATGCATATTTCGCCGAAGGCATTCAGGAGGAGATTTTCACGCGCCTCGCTAAGATCGCGGATCTAAGAGTGATTTCGCGCACTTCGACGCAGCAATATGAGAGCAAACCTCGCAATCTTTCCCAGATCGCGAGGCAGCTTGGGGTAGCGAACATTCTTGAGGGTAGCGTTCAAAAAGTGGCCGATCAGGTGCGGGTTAATGTGCAGTTGGTTAATGCTCAAATTAATTCTCACCTGTGGGCCGAGACCTACGATCGAAAGTTGACTGACATTTTTGGCGTTGAGAGCGAGATCGCCAAAGGAATCGCCGAGTCGTTACAAGCGAAGCTCAGCGGTCGGGAAGAACGAGTGATCACAGCGAAGCCGACGGATAATGTCGAGGCGTACGATGCTTACTTGCGTGGTGTGGCTTATAGTCTGAAAACGGTAATTACATCTGCCAATTCCCTTAGCGCACAGAAATATCTCAGAGAAGCAGTGAAATTGGACCCGAAGTTCGCCGCTGCCTGGGCGCTGTTGTCATACGTTGATGCACGCGGCTACCTCACACAGGCTCTTCAACCAACGCTCGCTCTCCGTGAAGAGGCACGGCAGGCAGCTGAAACCGCACTCACTCTCCAGCCCGATCTCGGCGAGGCCATATTGGCTAAGGGATTTTACCACTACTTTTGCCTGAAGAATTACGACACCGCCGTGCGTTACTTTGAGCAGGCACGGCAGTTCCTTCCCAATAGCAGTCGGATTCCTGAATCGTTGGCCTATGTCACACGCAGGCAAGGCCAGTGGGACCGGAGCGAGTCGTATTTCAACGAAGCCGAGCGACTCGACCCGCGCAACGTTTACCTACTCACCCAGTCCGCCCTTTCCTATATCCACGTCCGTCGTTTCCCTGAAGCGCTGCGAAAGCTTGATCAGATTCTCGATATCACACCTGACGATGTCGATACCCTTATGTTGAAGGCGGGTGTTGCACAAGCGAAGGGCGACCTGCCGCGTGCCTCGGCGCTCCTCGCTCCGCTTCATCCGGGTGCAGACCAAACTTCCGCGTTGGAAACACAAGTTTACCAAGCCATCTTGGAGCGCAGCCCTGCACAAATTATTCCTCGGCTAAATGAAATACTTGCCAAGCCTGATCCAGCGTTGGGCTACTTCAATGGCGAACTGCGCTTTTGGTTAGGCTGGGCGCAAGAAGTCGCCGGCGATCATGTCGCCGCACAGGCGAGCTGGCGGCAGGCACGCAGCGAACTGGAGCCTTTCCTAAAACAACAGCCGGAAAATTTTTTCCTCATGGGAGATCTCGCGCTGACCAATGTGGGGCTCGGCGAAACGGCCGCTGCATTAGCTCTGGCCGAACGGGCGATAGCTGCAAATCCGATCGAAAAAGACGCCGTGTATGGCACTATTCCGATCGAGATCCTCGCTCGGGTAGCGGCGCAGATGGGGGATCCCGACCGCGCCATTGCGGCTTTACAGAAGCTCCTCTCGATACCGGGCGGCGGCATACTGGCCGGACCGCTTACTCCTGCGCTGCTCCGACTCGATCCCATGTTCGATCCGCTACGGAACGACCCGCGATTTCAAAAACTCTGCGAGGAAGAACAGCCGTGAACACCGTAGTAAGAGTCTGCGAAAAGTGCGGAGCAAAAATCTCCGGCGACGCAACACAAGAAGTTTGCCCGGCCTGTCTTCTTGAGAGCGGCCTTGGGTTGCTGGAGGACGAATCGGTAGCCGAAGTCGCCGACCCAGGTCACGCCGAAGGTGTTCGAGCGGCGGACAAGAATAAAACCACGCAGTCGGTTAGAATGCTCGCAGACTTTGGAGATTACGAGTTGCTGGAGGAAATCGGACGCGGTGGTCAAGGCGTGGTTTATCGCGCCCATCAGAAAAGTCTCAATCGCACCGTGGCGCTCAAAGTGATCGGCTTGGGCCCCTGGACCACTGAAGCGCATCTGAAACGCTTTCAACGCGAAGCGGAAGCGGCTGCCAGCCTGGAAAATCCATGCATCGTTCCTGTTTACGAGGTCGGGGAGCGCGAAGGCTCCTGTTACTTCAGCATGAAGTTCGTCGAAGGCGGCCAACTCGACGAAGCAGTCAAGCGCGCGCCGATGTCGATCCGGCGCGCCGTAGAACTCATAGCGAAGCTGGCGCGCACTGTTCATTACGCGCATGAGCACGGCATTCTTCATCGAGACATCAAACCTGGAAACATCCTGCTAGATGCAGAAGGCGAGCCGCTGCTCACCGATTTTGGTCTTGCGGGATTAATGGAAGCTGAGAGCACGATCACGCGCACGTTGGACGTGATGGGCACACCCAGTTACATGGCGCCAGAACAAGCTGCGGGCGAACATACGAAACTCAGTAAGGCAACAGATATCTATGGACTTGGCGCGGTGCTTTACCAATTGCTTACGGACCATCCTCCTTTTGCTGGAGGAACAACTTACGAAACGATCCGGTTACTGCTGAATACCGAACCGCGACAACCGCGTCTATGGAATCGGAAAATAGATCGCGAGCTTTCCACAATCTGCTTGAAGTGTTTGGAGAAAGATCCGAAGCGCCGTTACTCGTCCGCTCTAGCGCTTGCCGAAGATTTGGAACACTGGCTAAAGCACGAACCAATCCAGGCGCGACGCACTGGCTTGTTCACTCGTGGAAGAAAATGGGTACGACGGAATCCAAGCACTGCCGGTCTTATCACGCTGTTGGTTGCATTGGCCGTCGGTTCAGGCGTGGTGATCTGGAACCGTGTGTTCGCAATGCCGATGCCGAAGAGCGTCGCAGTGCTTCCATTCGAAAACCTAAGCCGCGATCCAGACAATGCTTATTTCGCGGACGGCATTCAGGATGAAATCCTAACGCGTTTATCCAAGATCGCGGATTTGAAAGTAATTTCGCGCACTTCCACACAGCAATATCAGAGCAAACCTCGCAATCTCGCCCAGATCGCAAAGCAGCTTGGCGTGGCAAACGTTGTTGAGGGTACCGTGCAAAAAGCGGCCGATCAGATCCGGGTCAATGTACAGTTGATTAACGCGCAAACCGATTCCCATCTTTGGGCCGACACCTACGATCGGAATTTGACCGACATCCTTGTCGTTGAGAGTGAGGTAGCCAAAGCTATTGCCGATCAACTCCAGGCGAAACTCACGGGTGCCGAAGCAGAAGTTATAGCCGCCAAGCCGACAGATAATCCTGAGGCTTACAATGCTTACCTGCGTGGACTGGCTTATACCTTGAAGACGGAAGACACCCCCGCCAAATACCTTGCCGCGCAGAGATATCTCAAAGAAGCGGTTCAGTTGGATCCCAAGTTCGCCCTTGCCTGGGCGCTGCTGTCATACACGGATGCAATCGGATATGTCACAAGAGTTCTTCAACCAACCAATGCTCTCCGTGAAGAGACACGGCGAGCGGCCGAAACCGCGCTATCTCTTCAGCCCAATCTCGGCGAAGCGCTGATGGCCAAGGGCTATTATCACTATGCCTGTTTAAGGGATTACGACACTGCAACGGATTACCTGGAGCGGGCAGGCCAGCTCCTGCCTAATAACAGCCAGATTCCTGAGTCATTGGCTTATGTAACTCGCAGGCGCGGTCAGTGGGACCGGAGCGAGGCATACTTCAAGGAAGCCGAGCGGCTCAATGCACGCGATCCGAACCTCCTTATACAACACGCGAATTCCTATATTTGGCTTCGTCGTTTTCCAGAGGCGCTGGGTAAGCTTGATCAGGTTCTGAATATTACACCAGACGATTTTAGTATTCTCGTGATGAAGGCGACTATCGCGCAGGCAGAGGGCGATCTGTCACGAGCGGCTGCCCTCCTTAAGACACCGCATTCAAATGCTGACGACTCCATGGCTTTGGGAGAACGAATTAAACAAGCAATCTTGGAGCGCAACCCCGCACAAATCATCCCGCAGGTAAAGGAAGAACTAGCCAAGCTTGAGCCCGCGGCAGATTATCATAAAGGCGTACTGCGCTTCCGTTTAGGCTGGTTGCAGGAGCTCGCGGGCGATCATGCCGCTGCTCAGGAAAGCTGGCGACAGGCCCGCGGCGAGCTGGAGCCTTTTCTTAAGGAACAGCCGGAAAATTGGCACCTGATTGATTTTCTCGCGCTAACGAATATGGGTCTCGGTGACAAAGCGGCGGCGTTCGGTTTGTTGGAAAGAGCCATGGCCGCGATGCCGGTCGAGAAGGACGCGTTAGATGGTCCTGTTGTGATCGAGACCCTCGCTCAGGTTGCGGCGCGCCTTGGGGAACCCGACCGCGCTATCTCCGCTTTACGGAGAGTAATCTCAACCCCTTCCCGAACGCAGCCTCCGCTCACTCCTGCGCTGCTCCGTCTCGATCCGATGTGGGATCCGCTGCGCGGCGATCCGCGATTTCAAGAACTGTGCAAGGATAAGCAGCCGTGAACCCGCAACTTCTCCATTTTAGGCTTGGCGAAAGAGCAAAACTTTGATATCACTGAGATTCAGCTAACGAAAACCCAACACCACTACTCCCCTATGACAACACCCAAAACCCTAACAATCACACCTCGGCTTCAAAAAGACCATAAGTTCGCGTTGGTTAATCTAAAACCAATTAGGACGAGGATTGAGCAAGCAATTAAGTCGTTTCCCAGAAAAGCAGATATTGTTATCTCAAGTACGACCAAACAGATCGACAGAACGACCGTCGATGTCATGGTTCGCGTACAAGACGTTCCCAAGCCCCCGGAAAACGGTAGCGCCCATCCACCCCGTAAAATTGTATGGGGAACATGAGCGCGTTGAAACTCCGGCCGTATCGATCCTGCTGAACCCTCTCGGCCTGTGCAACAGGCTCCTTAACGGCGGCGACGTTCGAACTCGCGATACCGTTGACGAAACTTGGGAGCGAGAGGGATGCCGCATGCGTCAACGTATGTGTTAAAGTTAAGGTAACGATAGAAAAGGAACTTGGCTCACGGAGGACCAGCGAGCGGAATAGGAATGGGCTTCAGCTTGTCGTGATTGTTTGTAATGATTGCCCGAAGATCTGGCATCACGCCAATCGTATCTGTTGACTCATTTTTTAACTTTGTTCCATTCGTCTTGAGAAGGTCACGTAACTCCCGCGAGTTAAATCGGCGTGTGCGCTCGCGCCGATTTATGGCCGCCTGCGCAATTCCCTGCACAATCAAGGCAGCTCCAGCGACAATAGGCGACGCGCCTGACGTGCCGCCAAAACCCGTCGTATACTCCGTATTGCTCCCACCTGCTTCGCTAGTGGTTGTTGTATCGATTTTCTCTCCCCACGCGTAGCAGTCGATACGCTTTCCATGATTCGAGAAACCGAGCTTGGCATGTGGAAATTCTGCGGATCCGGCACCGACAATGATCGCCCCGGAGTCGCGAACACTACGATCAAAGATTTTCTTACCTGACGCATCCTTATAAGCGTCCAAGTTGTGGCCGCCATTACCGGCAGCCTCCACTACGACAATACCCTTCGCGGCGGTCGCCGTAGAGATCCAATCGTAGTTTGCTTGCAAAATTTCAGCCGGCCAATCGTAAGTTTCACTTACCGGATCGCGTTCTTGCGCCTCTATTAAAAGTACATCACCGAATGACATGTTCGCAACGGCATCGTGGATTGCATTCGCAGTGTCATAGTGGGGGAGACTATTGTCGTTTTTGCCCGCATCGCTCGCATCGGTGCGCCACTGCGAAATAACGCGACCTTTGGCCGATGGCGCAATTCCGACACCGCCCTTTGTATTGTCTACCATCAACACCTCACCGAGCACCGATGTTCCATGGGAGTAGCACATTTCGTTGATGCCGGAGATAATCGCAATCTTGGCATCTTTAAGATCTTCATGATCCAAGTTCCACCCCTGCTCCACGTCTACGAAGCCAATACCGGCACCATCGCCACCCGTGAACCCCCAGGCGTATCGAGCGTCGATACCATTCGGTGCTGCATCTTGATAGTGTTGCTTCAGATTGAGTTCATCATCTTTAGGGCTAACTGGCGGAGGACTAGGTACCATCACATAGGCGGTTTCGACGTTAGGAACTTTTCTCAGTAGTTTGACCAGGTTATCAGCGTTCACTCCGGCAGGCGTTTCGACTTGGAGCCAGGTCGAGAAGTCTACCGGCTCATAATCCGGATCATTTTTCCGTGCGAGATCGACCAGTTCACTGAGAAGCTTTGAATCCAGCGATCCAAAAAGCGGAAATAATCGCAATGGCGCCAAGTGTTTCGCGGCGCCTCCCAAAGGCGTTTGCCAACCGTCCAACTGCTGCGGCGGTTTGGGGCCGCCAGCTTTGAACTTGATCGCTATACGAAGTGGATAGATCGGAGGGTTATAGCTCTTGTCGGGGTGCCTAGGTGACTCTTCGGATCCCCCGCGTCGCAGGATTCTCGAAATAACAATCAGCGCAATCACGAAAATCAGGGCTATCACGAAAATGATGAAGAACCAGAGACTCGAAGTACCATCAGGGTGACCCTTGTCAGAAAGAGGCTTTGGAGTTCCCGTAGGGTCTGGAGTCATTCCTGCCGGCGTAGCGGTCTCATGTTCTTCCTGATGGACGGCCGTGACCGTGACGGTGGTGGGTTTACTGGGAGTTTCGACGGAGGCACCACCGCCGCGATGTTCGTCCGCAACACTCTGTCCGGGTCCCCTGTCATCAAGCCGGACTTTCAGAACAGCGATTACGAGGGGGCCATCGCGCCTGGAATGGGTTCGATCTTTAGAGCGATTCGAGGTCAGTGGCTCAAATTGCGCGAGCTTTTGATTCAAACGATACGCGGCTTCCTTTGAAATAACGCCAGCGTGATCGTTGAAATACAGATCCGGTTTCGGCGGAATGACTTCCGCGAACGTGGACTCCATTGCCAGCGACGTGATGAGTGCGGCGACGAAAAAAGCGGCGTGCTTTGCGCGCAACATGTCAGCCACACGTGACGTCGGCATGGCCCTCGCTTTTTGCGAACTTGTCGCAAACGGAAAGGTTACGCGATTGAAAGAAGCTTGTGGCAATTATGTTTCTTGTTGCGAACAAACCCGTTCGTGATTTCCCCGGGGGCGGGAAGAGGGTCAACTGGCTGATTAGAGAGAATTGGCCGACTTGACGCTCAACTAACGTTTCACGATTGGAGCCCAAGTCAATGTCTTTCGGTGGAACGCATCGCTCTCGGATTGTGTGCCTTTGCGACTTCTCCTTACACGAATTGATTAGACTGCGGGAGCGACTGAACTCATCGAGCGGTTTAGCTATCGATTCGAGTTTTGGCGCTGTGAGCGGCGCGCTGACCTACTAGGCATTTCACGCACGAACTAGAGGTTGCCGAGGTCAACCGAAAGCGGGTTTCGTCGAAAACATCTAAGTTTCCGTGTTACATCGCGCCGGAATTCCTGCAGTACCTTGGTGAAGACGAAATCAGAGAAGGCCACAACAATGAAACCTCAACCGAAAGGAAATTCTTAAATGAAAACCTTTATTGTTTACGATTTAGATTCAAAAATGCCCGTGGCTGTTGGCGAACAAGCAAGCGCGGAAGCTGCGCGATGTTGCGCAAGTGCGGCAACTGGAATCTTCCAGGCAAATCTTTTGGCAGAAGAAATTGATTTGGAAAAAGAACTAACTACTGGAAGGAATTAGTTCACGGAAAGTGTTCGACCTCTCTGGCTCGGCATTTCTGGGGCGAACTGGACCGGCAGTACGGTCTACCCTTCATTTGGCTTGTCTGTGTATCGCAAGCCGCGCTTCGTCGTCTCACACGATCGTATTAGAGCAGAAACTAATCAGTGATGCCTAACAAATAGGTTTTGTTTTAGGCCAGGATCTTTCTTTTCTTTGCTAACCTCTGTCTGAGTCTTCTCAGGCTTTCGTTTGCCTGATTAGTTGTCTTGTTCCACGGCAACCAGGCCTGTCACGTTGCCAGGTCGCGAACTCGTTCGGAGTCGCTTGTTAGGCGAACGCCGGTAATCAGCGGCGCGTCTTCCCTCCAGGTCGGCGGGCGATCGAAAGCCGGGTTCTTAAAAAAAGTCCAAACGTCCCGCGTTATATCGCGCCGGAATTCCTGCAGTACCTCGGTGAAGACAAAAAATACAGGAGGACAAAATGAAAACAAAATCCAATTCTCTATCCAATGTTATCTGCCGACGAATCCGATATGTAGCTGCAATCTCGTTAATGCTGATAGCTGTGTTACTAACGCGTTACACCGCAGTCGCGAATGCTCGTCGCGCTGGTGCGCAGGAAGCTACCAGTGCAGCTGACGTCTCGCCCGCAGAGAGTGATAATGATGCAGAATATCTCGAAAAGCGCAGTGAATTCCTGGAGCGGTTCTTCGGTACCGGGCCGGAAGGCGTCTCGCCGGGCGCCTATGAAAGCGCACTGGCCGCGGCGCGCGCTTTACCTCCAAGCCAGCTTTTGCAAGGCAGGAGGCTCATGTCGCCCGAAACGCTACAGGCCGCGACGGCATGGAGTTCTCCAATACCACCTCCGATTCAACAGAGCTACGGCGGAGATGCGAGCGCAAGAGTCCAGGCCCTGGCAGTCGATCCGATCAACCCCAACGTCGTTTATACAGGTAGCTTCGGCGGACTTGCCAAGACAACCGACGCCGGCGTCACCTGGCGTTATTTGTCTGACGCGTGGGGTTCTCAGAGTGTTAGCACTATTGCCATCGATCCCAACGCTCACGGCTTCGTATATGTGGGCACCGGCAGCGATGGCTACGGCCCTTACGGGCTCGGCCTGTACCGCTCGTTTGATGGAGGGGCAACGTGGATTGGTCCCTTGGGCAGCAATGAGTTTAAAGGCACCTATCTCAGAGCTATCGCCGTCGATCCGCGCACTTCCGGCTCGCAAACTAGGACGATTGTGTATGCTGCCAATGGCCTTTCAGGCAATTCCGGACTGTGGCGGTCCGTAGACAGTGGCGTCAACTGGACCAGAGTTCGCCAGGCTGGGCATAACGGAATACATGACTTAGCCATCGATCCGTCGACCTTTCCCTCTACTGTATACATCACCGAGGATGGCGGGACCTTCAAAAGCACAAATTTAGGCGCGTCCTGGACGTTTATACATGGTGTCCTTGCGGGGTCGCGGAATCGTTTGCGCGCAGTCAACTCGACACTTTACCTTTTGGGACCTGGCGACCCCGACCATAACCTCTATAAATCTATGGACCGCGGGGCGACGTGGGTTCAAATCCCAACGAGGTGCCCTGCCGGCGCTCACAGCTGCGCGAACGTCAATAGTATCGGGATTGGGGTGTTCGATGTGGATCCCTTCAACCCAGGTGTCATCCTCGGAGGCAACATGGCTCTGTACCGCTCCGACAACGAAGGCATAACATGGACTGAGGTAGAGCCTTGGTGGGGCATTAATATCCATACCGACCAAAGAGTGATCGCTTTCTCGCGAACAGCTCCTGGCATCGCTTATGACGGCAATGATGGAGGTGTTGTAAAATCCACGAACGACGGGCGACAATGGACGAACCTCAATCAAAACTTTCCCGGAGCACTGATGTACAGCGTGGCCTTGAGCGCGGATGGCAGCATGATAGCGGGAACGCAGGACAATGGTACGGTGTATAGCAACCTAGGCACTCCATGGTATGCGTTTCGTGATGGCGATTCCAACCACGATCTTATCGATCCGATCGGAAGTACCTGGGCTTATAAAGTCAGTTACGGGCGCAATTCGTTTTCCAGATTCAACAGGAACATAAAGCCCTACCACTTCGATAACATTTCACCGGCTCAGTTCAGCAGCGATGGTGGCTGCAACTTCTTTCCGACATTCAGCATGAACGCATCGCTTCCAACTCATGTTATCGCCGCTTGTCAGCAGGTGGTACGGACTGTCAACGCCCCTACGGTTACGACTGCGAGCTGGACGACAATTGGGCCGTCCCTCGCCGACCCAAATCGGCCCCCGACCGCGTACGGAAACTACGTCACTGCTGCCTACCAGGCTCCCAGCAATACCAATGTCATTTACGCCGTACGCGGATGGGATACGGTTTTTGTAACGGCCAACGCCGACCAGGGCAACGGCGCTATCTGGACTCAAGTCACGCAGCCGAACCAGCCGGGGGGGATCTCCGCCATTACGGTCGATCCGACCAATTATCAAACTGCGTATCTCGCGTGCAATTCAGGCGTGTATAAGACCACGGATCTGGGAACAACCTGGACGCAACAGATCCCACAACCAATCCAAAGCCTGATCTATCACGATGTAGCCATCGATCCGGCGAATGCTCAACATATCTTCGCAGCTTCTAATGCAGGCGTTTTTGTCAGCACCGATGGCGGCACCACATGGGATAACATCAGCAACGGCATACCAGTAGGAATGGCTGTTACCGCGCTCTCCTTTAATGCCATCAGCCGTCACCTTGCTGCTTCGACCTTTGGCCGCGGAGTTTACATACTTAATTTGAATGCATCGCCTACGGCCATGAATTCATCGGCGGACTAGGCCACAACATTCGAACTTTGATGGTTTCTGCGAAAGTGAGCAAAGACTTGGAGGCAACCATGAATCTGAGAAATTTTCTCGTTGAGCTGAAGCGGCGCGATGTTTACCACGTTGCCGTCGCGTATGCCGTTGTTGCCTGGCTACTAATCCAGGCCGCATCGATTCTTCTGCCGACGTTCGACGTGCCTGCGTGGGTGATGAAAGCGTTCCTCGTTTTCGTCGCGCTAGGTTTCATTTTTTCGGTAATCACCTCGTGGGTCTTTGATATAACGCCCGAGGGAATAAAGCGAACGGCGGAACTCTCACCGCAGAAAGACCCTGACGTCGTTCGGCAGCTTGAGGCGCAGGCCCAGGAACAATTCGTCCGCGGTTATTTATTCGCCTTGATTCACGCAGGATTGGGCGACAAAACGGAAGCGATCGATTACCTTAAGCGCGAGTACCTCAATCGCGACAATATCGACACTCCTGAGACTCGCGCTGATCCCATACTCGATTCGCTGTGCGTCAATCCGCAGTCCGAAACGTTCGCGGACAAAACATCAGACCTAACAAGACCAGCTCTGCCTATGTTAAGATTAAACAAGCTACTGAGAAGAACATTCGCCCAAAGGACGCCGACTTTTCCGGCCATCGAGCAAATCCTAGGCACACCGCTCACGCAAAATGTCGCGGCCAGAAAGAATCCAGGCAACGGACACTGAAAAGACCGGTACACCACAATTTGGTTCGGTCGCAGAGGATGCAGTCAAAGTAAGTTTACTGATGGGATCTGAAGGGCCGGCCTTCCAGGAAAAAGTCCAAACTTTCCGCGTTATGTCGCGACAAATTTCCTGCAGTACCTCAGTGAAGACCCAAACCAGCGAAGACCAAGGCAATGAACCGGAACCAGCTTATGAAAAATCGGAATATCACACACGCGATGGCCATTGCTTACTTTGGCCTTCCCCAAAGGGGGCAAGCGGTTGCGCCCGGACCCGGACATGGCTATGCCGGCGACGACGAGGTGGAAGAACGCGCCGCTCTCTTGCGCCTCACTGTGGGCAGTTACAACGCAGCGGTTGGCTTGTTTGCCCTGTTGAGCAATACAGGTGACAATTTCAACACGGCCATTAGCACCGGCATCGTTCTGAGCGATACCGTGGTGGCTCTGTTTGTCATTCCCTGGCTTGTAAGGGCATTCGCTTCGGCAAAGGCGATCTGGCGAGCACTCACTGATGGCCAAGAGCGGAAACAAGAAACGACGGTGCGCTTTAGCTGATAGCCGATAGTTGATAGCGGATGGCCGACTAACCGGGAGACCTAACAGCATGAGGCTCCCACCGGTTTCGCAACATGAGATCCGGCCATTCACGTTGCGTTCCCAACCGCGCTACAACTATTCGCTTTTTTAGTTTACTCGCGAGAAAACCCGGATCTTGCCTTTGCTAACTTCCCTAAAAATTCTCCCACGTTCCGGGTTGCAATTCTGAGGCGAGCGGTAATGTCAATCGCGCGTGGAGCATTCTGTTTACGAGTTTCTCTTTCGTGCATTTGCCTTCGTTCTCGGCGCAGCTGTCGGGTCGTTTTTGAACGTCTGTATCTATCGCTGGCCTGCCGATCTTTCCATTAACAAGCCGCGTCGCTCGTTTTGTCCGGCTTGCAAACAACCGATTCCCTGGCATCAAAATCTGCCATTGATCAGTTGGATTTTGCTAGGGGGGCGTTGTGCAAATTGCGGCGCAAAAATCGCCTTTCGCTATTTCGCGGTGGAATTGATCACTGGGTTGCTGTTTCTGGCGATCTGGCAGCGCTTTCCCTGGCAGATGGCCATTGTGTACTGGATTTTTGTTTCGCTTCTTATGGTTGGAACATTTATCGACCTGGAACATTTCATTATTCCAGACCGGATAACGATCGGCGGAATTGTTACAGGCGTCGTCTGCAGCGTGGCGGTGCCAGCTTTGATGCAAGCGGATTCACGGGCTGCCGCATGCGTTCGGTCTCTGCTGGCGGCGGCTCTTGGCTACGTAATCCTGTTAATTGTTCTCGAAGCTGGCAAAATTGCTTTTGGACGAAAACGGATCGAGTTCGACGCCCCGACCCCGTTCACATGGACGAAACGCGACGATGACGCCGATCTTGTGGTAGGCACCGAAGAAAGCTTGTGGAGTGAGTATTTTGCCCGCGAAAAAGACCGATTATTACTTGAGTGCGACGAGGCCAGAATTGACAACCACACATATGGGAGTGTGACACTGGAGTTTCGCTACGATCGCGTCATGGCCCAAGGCCATGTGACGATGCTGGACGATGTGACGCAGATTTCCGGTGTCGCGCGCGAACTCGTGATTCCTCGCGAGGCGATGGGCCGCGGCGATTTGAAATTTTTAGCCGCGATCGGTGCGTTTCTCGGCTGGCGCGCGGTGCTGTTTAGTCTTTTCGCGGGATCACTGCTCGGTTCGATTGTTGGTCTGATCACGCTGGTCGTCGGAAGACGGGTTTGGTCAGCGAAGCTGCCGTTCGGACCTTATCTGGCGTTCGGCGCTCTGAGCTGGATGTTTTTTGGCGACGTGTTTCTGCATTGGTATGCGGGACTGCTGAATCCCTAGCTTGTACGTCGAAGTGAAATGATTCTCACCAATGCGCGTTTGATTTTTCCTGATGGCATTCGTGACGGCCTAGAGCTCGTTGTTGAAAAAGGAAAAATCACCGCAATCCGCGAGCGTATCCAAGCACACGCAAGTGAGGTTCTTGATCTTTACGGAAATTATCTCGCACCTGGCTTTATCGATCTTCATGTGCACGGCGCACGGGGCCGCGATACCATGGAAGCTTCTGCAGAAGCGTTTCTAACCATCTGCGATTATCATGCTGGTGGTGGTACCACTTCGCTTTTGCTGACAACGGCAACGGCGCCGATGAATGACATTACCGATGTTCTAAACACGGTCCGTGATTGTCGCGGCGCGATTAAACAGCTTGCCGGCGTTCATGTGGAGGGCCCATTCGTTTCGAAAACCAAATGCGGAGCGCAACGCGCGGAATTCATCCAAAATCCGTCCTACGCGTCGGTCCAGCGGCTGCTCGAGCACGCGAACTTGATCAAACGAATCACAATCGCGCCCGAGCTACCGGGATCGCTCGAGGCAATCGAGAATTTTCATACGCACGGCATCAGCGTTAGCGGAGGGCACAGCGATGCATGGGACGAGGAGGCACAACAAGGTTTCGCCCGTGGCATGCGCAGCGTAACACATACGTTCAATTGCATGTCGAGCGCGCGTCGGCGTGGCATTTATCGCGTTGGCGGTTTGCTGGAGTTTGCGTTAAGCGAACTGCAGATCAGTTGCGAACTGATCGCCGACGGTCACCACGTTTCCGAAACTTTGATGAAGATGTTGTATCGCGCGAAAGGCCCCAGCGGGATTTGTCTCGTAACCGATGCAACCGCAGGCGCTGGATTGCCGAACGGATCGCAGTTCGCACTTTTTGGGCGGGATTGTCTCGTGGAAGACGGCGTTTGTTTGCTTTCAGACCGCACGGCTCTCGCAGGCAGCGCTTCGCGCATGATTGATCTTGTGCGCATAATGGTGATAAAAGTAAACGTTCCGCTGCGCGAAGCCGTCGTGATGGCAACGGAAAATCCTGCGCGTGCTGTTGGCCTTGAACGGAAAGGCCGTCTTGAGGTGGGCGCGGATGCGGATTTGGTTGTTCTCTCGCCAGAATTGGAAGTGGTGCGAACATTCAGTGGCGGTGAGCAAATTTTTTCTCGCTAACACCGCGCTTCAGCGCGGTGGAAAGGATCGCTCACGATCGCCGAACAGTTTCAACGGTTTTGCTCCGTGGACCAAGCCGTTGAAACGGCTTCTGCTTGGCAAGGTTACAACACCGGGCGGAAGCCGCGGTGTTAAGGATGTAGACCATTGAAACGAGCACTAACTATTCGTGTCCATTCGTGGTTAAGAGGACTACAGCGACAGCAAGAACGCGGCGATATCAAGTGCTGCACGCGGTCGGCTAAGCTTTCCGATATTCGCGGACCATTCGCGCCATTGTTTTGCGTCATCGGCAAACGCACGCTGTACCTGTGCGATGACCTCCCGCGGCGAATCTGCGATCACACCCGAATTCGTCTCAACGATGAGCCGGGCGTTGCCTTCCTCCTGCCCGGCGACGACGTAATTGATGATCATCGGACAGCCAGCGGCAATTGTTTCCTGGACTGTCGCACCTCCAGCTTTTCCGATGAGCAAATGGCTGTCGTGAAGAATGCGAGGAAGTTCATCGGTCCAGCCAATGACCTTTGCCTTGCCTCCTGCCGCTGCTTTGATCTCCGGCATGAGCGCATCGGCACGTCCGATGGTCACGGTCAAATCAACGCCGAGGTCGGCGAGTCGCTGAGCTAGTCCCGGCGCGCCGCGTGTGGCCGCATGGATCATGTACAAAACACGGCGCTTGGAGTTGTCAGGAGGCAGCACGCGATTCGATCCTGTGGAATCGGCAAATTTTGGACTTACAGGAAAACCAAACACTCTGATCTTTTCCGCAGCGACTCCGGCTGCTCGCAAGACCGAAGCACTCTGCTCGTTTGCCACGAGAAAATAATCGGCGACGCAGCGGTACCACGCCGCGTTGATAGTAATCGAGTCGGTTACTACAACGACACTTTTGCAAGGCCGTGAGCATTCGGAGTTTCGTTCCCGAATTCGCCTGAGTACGCTTGCATAAGCGGGGAAGGTGCAAATCATGACGTCTGGTTGAAAACGCTCGAGCAATGCGGAGAGGTGTTCATCGAGCCGCGAGAAACGCGCGAATTCTGTATCGAAATCTTTCTTGCGATCGAGCCAGCGGTAAACGGCCCCCCATGCGCCAGGCGCGAAATTAACAACCGCCAGGTAGCTTTTTCGGACGAACTCGTTCACCGGCCCGTAGGCTTCGGCAAACAAATCGTGCAACTCGACCTCGGTCCCTTCCGGAGCGACGCGGGCGAGACCATCGCGGACACCGCGCGCGGCGCTGTTGTGACCTTCCCCGAAACTTGCCGTGAGGATCAATATTCGTTTTTTCATCAAGCCAGACGTGCGCGCGCGCGAACCATATGATGTCATTCTGAGCGAAGCGAAGAACCTCGGATTATCCTGGAATGTGGTCCATCACGATTAATGGCCAGAGATGTTTCGCTTCGCTTAACATGACAAGTGGAGCGACTTTAATGGATATTTAGATCGGGCAAAGTAAACTCTGGATGGCGATGAAATACCTCGGATTCGTCTGGCGCGTACTGCGTCGTTTGGTTTGGGAAACGGCAACCGATACCACGACCGGACTGGCCGCACAGATGGCGTACTTGCTTCTCTTTGCATTGGCCCCCGGTTCGCTGTTTCTCTGGCACCTGCTCGGCTTGTTTGGCACCGATCCGACAAAGTTGCATCGGATGTTTCTTCTCTTGAAAAGCTTCATGCCGCCGGACCCGAAAGTGCAGGATATCCTGGATTCTACGATGGCGAATGTGGTGGTGACGGGCTCGAGCGGGCTCCTCGCGAACGCGGGCATCATTTTCGGAATTTATTTTGGGACTGTCTTTATTGCCACGACCTCACGCGCCCTCAGCCATACATACGGAATGCGGGAAGATCCGCATTGGTGGTCGAAGTATATCATCTCATTCTTCATGCTGTTTTGGTTTGGGATCGTCATCGTGTTCTGCTTCAACGCAATCGTCTTTGGCGAACGGCTGGCCGGTCTCGCGGAAGTCAATTTTCAGCTCGCGTTTCCGCTGCAGGCATGGATCGCCACTCTAAATTTGCCCTTTACTTTTGTGGCGCTGGTTGTTCTCGCGTTGGTGCTGTACCTCTTTACACCAGAAAATTATCTCACCTGGCGCCAGGCTTTGCCCGGCGCGATTTTCTTCTCGATTGGTTGGATCATCGCGACGAAGCTTTTTCAGCTTTATGTGGCGCGGTATGACCGCTACAACCCGACGTATCTCGCACTTGCGTCCATCGTCGTGCTGCTTACGTGGATGTATCTGACCTGTCTGTTGCTTTTACTGGGCGGCAAATTGAACGCGATTCTTCGGCGTGAAGGCGAAAAGATGCGCGCGACAGCGCCTGCCGCGCCCGAGCCTGCGGCGACAAGTTGAAGAGTTAAATGGTCAAAAAGGAAGCGGTAGTTGCCTTTTTAACTTTGTAACTCTTTTAACTTTCTTAACGATCTGGTTGACCTGAAAGCATTCGGGGTTGATCGCGTCGCGCTCTCTGTTACGCTCCGTCGCAGTGGTGCGGCTTCGCGTTTGGCTCACAACTGCATTTGTCTCTGGTGTAATCCTTGGAAGTCTCCTCTGCGCACAAGTCGATGACCAAGAAAAAAGCCGGCGCGACGAATCCGAGCAGATCGAGCCGCATTCTTCACCGTCTTCGAAACCGAAAAAATCGCCAAGTCCTGTAGCAAAAGGATCGAGGGTCAAATCGGCAAAAAAAGGCGCGGCTTCCGCAGCCTCGGAAAAGCCGCCGACCGCGATCCCCCACGCAAAGTTAGCAAACGAGGAGTCGCAAAAGAAAACAGGCTCTACTCCGAAAGAGAAAAAATCTCCGACACCAATTCCCAAAGCAAAATCAGCAAAAGAAGAGTCGACCAACGACGATGTCGCGGACGCACAAGAATCCCCGCGCGCTCGCAAAGCAAAACCAAAATCGAACGAGGAAGAAGAGGCGACGCCAAGGCCGACACCGCGCGAAACGCCCGAGCCAGGCGCTTCACCAAAATCAAAGTGGCATCACACGCCTACTCCCAAACCGAAATCCAAGAAATCCAAGGAGCTTTCGCGCAAAACTAAAAAAGCGGAGAAATCCAAATCGGCGCGAAAAGAAGAGGAAACTCCAAAACCGGAAAAAACGCCGCCGTCCGCTGTGGAAGAGCGCGCTACGGCATCGGAGCGTCCGAGCCCGCCACCGAAAGGTCTCGAGTCCCCGGCACCGACACCAGCGCCCGCCTCTCAACCAAAAACTTCGCGTTCCCTCCCAGGGGGCGAGCGCGCTCAGGTTCTGATCGAAAAGTCGGGTCTCGAAGAGGATCAAGGCTTCGAGCCTCCGCCGTCGCCTCCGCCGAGACGAGGTTTCTGGCCCTGGTCCCGCAGTTCGGGGAACTATCGTTATTTGACGAGATCCGTCATCGAAGCGATTCGGCGCGCGCCAGTGAAACGTCGTCGCTGGCAATTCATTGTGGTGCACAATAGTGGCACGCGGCAGGGAAACGCGCGTGTCTTCGATTATTATCATCGACACGTTCGCCGGATGCAGAATGGACTGGCTTATCATTTCGTGATCGGAAACGGAACATCCACAGGGAATGGCCAGATCGAAGTGGGCGATCGCTGGCGTCGCCAGATCAACGGTGGTCACGTGCACAGCGATTATCTCAACAATATTTCGCTCGGCATTTGTTTGGTGGGCGATTTCAATCGTAGCCAGCCAACCCGTGCGCAACTCGACTCATGCGAGGAACTCATCCGTTATCTGCGAGACCGTTGTGGTAAGACCGACAGGGGCGCGATTCCTGTGCGGCCACACCGTGAAATCAATCCGCCACGTTGGCCGACCGATTGCCCGGGAGACGATTTTCCTTATTCGTGGTTTCGCAGGTTTTAGTAATCAGCCTCGCGTTTCTGTCATGTCGAGCGAAGTCGAGACATCTCTAGATAGTTGTAAGGCGCACACTCAAAGAAAAACAGAGATTCCTCGACTCCGCTCGGACTGACAATCGATCGAAAGTCACTTCCGTTCCGCCATGATTAAATTGGCTTCCTTATAGTTCCACCGATAACCGAATCCGAAGTCGAGCGGAGGCGGATTGCCTTGCCTGAAGATTTCTTGGAGCCTAGGCTGGTAATGCTGCTTGAAGATATCGAGGGGGCCGAGGTAAACGCCAAAAAGACGCAGGCGCCACTTGTTTGGATCGAAATAAGCCAGGGGAATTCCGGAATCGTCCTGCACGATGCGGGTACTATGTTCGAGGATGAAATTACGGATGGTCGCGAAACCCTGCTCGAACATCAGATACGATGAAGATTTGAGAAAACTCGATCCGACCCCAAGTCGTTGACAAAATTTCAAAAAACCGGGCGCGGACTTGATGCCCCCATCGGAAATATCCGTGGTGAAATAATACAAGGTTTGTGCATTGCCCGATTGATTGTCGGTATAACGAATTCGCACTCCGGGGGTGCTGCCGCCTTTCCTTCCCGGCGCGGACTCTTCGAATGTGCCGTTGCTGTTGAGCGAGCCAAACGTCACATTTGTTATCGATTTATCAGCGCGTGCGATAAATACGTAAAGAATCGGCAACACGCCATTGAGGTTCTGTTGTTGCAGATCGACCTTCATGTCCTTCGTGATGAAGTAGGTCGTGTTCAGCGAGGACTTCATTGCGTTTTCCAGATTTCCCAGCGCGCCAGGGAGGTTTGGGATCCGCAGCGGATCGGGCGGCGGCCCCATTGATTCCTTCCCACAAAGCACGTACACCGAGGCGTTGGGAAAAAATTGATCGACGTACAAAAAGTCCGGACCGCTAAACATATAAAATGCAACCGGAGTCGGCTGCGTCACTTCGGGAAGATTTGTGGTTTCCCACGCATGTAACTTTTGGAGCTGCCGCTGAGATAGCTTGGTGAATTCGGTCTCGAAAAAAGCGGCATGCGCTTGCCACGCCGGATCGCGGGTGAGTGGCGCAAGCGGAGAATTGTCCGGCACGGGCATCCCGGCAAGAAACCGCGCGATGTCATTTGGGCCGGCACCTACTGGAGCCACAGGAATGGCCCGCGGCGCAGTCTGGGGAATCTCCTGCGCCGAAACGCTGAACGCTGTCGTGAGCATCGCGGTCGCAACTAACGCGATGCTGCTCTGTAACTTGAGACCTTGCGCTGTCTCTCGCCTCTTCCCTCGCAGAAAAGGGAGAGACAGATAGACGCCAAACATATAGGAAACTCGTGCCATTTTATTGAACTGCATTTTCATGCAGAGCGCTGCGGCCGCTTTCGCGCACAAAAGTAGAGCAGCACGCCAACGAGTGCGGTGGCGAGCCCCGCGAGCGATTCAATGGTCTTGGAAAGCAATAGATAAAACATCATCCAAACGGTGATGATGGCGAAAATAATCGGGGGCAGCGGATAAGCCCAGACCCGATAAGGCCGGGCAAGTTTCGGACGCGTCGCGCGCAGCACCATCACGCCCACCACGGTGAACAGCGAACAGAGCAACAAGCTAAATTGGGTGTATTGCACCACGCTTTCAAAGCTGCGTGTGAGCAGGAGCAGATTCACAATAAGCAATTGCAGCACGATGGCGTTGGTCGGAATGCCGTGAGAGCTCTTACGACCCAGCATTCGCAGCAGCCAATGATCTTCGCCCATCGACATGCTGACACGCGGCCCGATCCAAGTCATTGAGCTAATTGCGGAAACCAGGCCCAGACAAATGACCGCGCCTGCAACCCGTCCTCCATCCGTTCCAAAAATATGTTTACCAGCAATCAACGCGACCTGCAGTTGACCTTTCATTTCCTGGACCGGGGTCGTCGCAAGAAAGATGGCATTGAGCAGCACGTAAATCACGATCACAATGCCAGTCCCCACCAGCAATGAGCGCGGCACATTTTTTTCCGGCTTCTTAATTTCTCCCGTGATGTAGGCCGCTGCGTTCCAACCGGAGTAGGAATACATCACGTAAACCAGCGCTACAGCAAACGGCGCGCCGAAGATCGCGATCCCACTGCCGGGCCCGGGTAAAAAACTGATTGGCTGTTTTGTGTGCACAAACAATCCGCTGGCAATCAGCGCCCCGATCAGAAGGAGCTTCACCAGCGTAGAAAGATTTTGAAACGCGCCGCCAACTTGGAGGCTCCCGAGGTGAAAAGCTGTTACCGCCCAAACAACGACGAATGATAGAAGCACCGGCGAGCCAACGCCGAACACTCCGAAAAAATATTGACCGAACGCCATTGCCGCGAGCGCGATCGGCGCAGCGAATCCAACCGTAGCGGAAACGAATCCCGCCATGAATCCGAGCGCCGGGTGATAAATCTGCGATAGAAAATGGTATTCACCTCCAGAGCGCGGCAGGGCGGCGCTGAGTTCGCTGTAACAAAGCGCGCCGCAAAGCGCAGTGAGTCCGCCAATGATCCAAAGCATGAGCAGCGGGAAGCCCGACTGAATGTCCACCAGTTGAAAGCCAAGGCTGGTGAAAATGCCGGTGCCGATAATGTTGGCGATAACAATGGAAGACGCTGTGACGAATCCAATGGTCCGTTGCGGAACTCGCGACTTCGCCGAACGCGTTTCAGTAACCGTAGTCATCTCCGCATCGACAATCCCGAGATTAGCGGGAATCGCGAATTCTTTCGAGGTGCTCTTCAAGTTCATGATTGGCGAAAAAATCCTTTGTGATTCTGAGCGAAGCGAAGAATTTCCGGTTTATTTGGTTGGCAAGTGTTCTAGAGCAAAACTCAGAAATGTTTCGCTTCGCTCAACATGACACATGCCATTTTCCTGAGTTGTCAGAAGCCATTCCCGGCATCACGTTGAAAACAGCATGAACCCATCCCCCTCCATCGAAACGGCCACCCAACTCGCAGTCTTTCTTGCAAATCGTCCCGGGGCGCTTGCGCGCGTGTGTGAAGCGCTGGCCAAAGCAGAAATTAACATCGACGCGCTGGCTACATCCGACACCGTTGATCACACCGTGGTGCGCATGGTAGTCAGCGATCCAACCAAGGCGCTTATGCTCCTGGGCGAGGCGGGCACTCTCGCGCTTGAGACCGAAGTGCTGATGATCGAAACCGCCAGCCAACCCGGCGTCCTGGCGAAAATCGCCGAGCGTCTAGCAGAAGCCGAAGTGAATATTGAATACGCATATCTGGCCGGCGGGCGTGACGCGAAAAAAGGTCTGATCGTTCTGCGGCCATCGGACGTAGAAAAGGCGATGAGCGTGCTCCAGGATTTGTAGATTGGTAGAGCGCGACCGCCGGGCGCGCAGATGAGTTGCCGCTTCACATCTTACGGACGTATCTCGATCGCTGTTCCATCCGGCGTGACCCGCCAGAGTTCCTCGATCTCTTCGTCGGTGACCGCGATGCAACCCGCCGTCCAATCCTTCCAACGATGAAAGGCGCCAATCCAGCCGCATCCATTCTGGATTCCATGGATCATGATGTCAGAACCCGCTGAAACGCTGCGCGCGGCCGCACGCTGGTTGTCCTCATCTGATGGATAGGAAACGTGCAGCGCGAGATGAAAACTGCTCTGCCCATTTCGGCTATCGATTTTGTAAATTCCCTCCGGTGTTTTCATGTCGCCTTCCTCCTGCTTCGCGCCCACTGGGTTGCGACCTAAAGCGATTCGATAACTCTTGATCTGGTTGCCGTTGCGAAAAACCAATAATCTTTTCGCCGATTTTTCCACGACAATCCGATCGATTGCTGTTCCCGCGGGTAACGGATGCCAATTGTGGTGTGCATAGAAGTAAAAAGCCAAGGCACAGCCGGCAACAGATGCCACTAATGTCACAACGATTTTACCAATCACATCGATGATTTTAGTGATTGATCCGGAGGCGCAATAGCAAACGAAGCGGCAAAAGTGCTTCAGCGCTTTTCTGAGTAAATTGAAGAATGCGCTTTCAAACTCGGTGTACTGGTTAGCCGATTCATTTTTGATCGCCATTCACGGTTGCCAATGCGCACTCAATGCCGGATAAATGCGCGGCGCGTTATGACCTCGGTACGCACTTTTCTTGGCTATCCCTATCCGCTGGGTGCGACCTGGATGGGCAACGGCGTCAATTTTGCGATCTTTTCCGAGCATGCCACCGGTATTGAGCTTTGCTTGTTCGACAGCATCGACGCCACAGAAGAAAACATTCGTATCCCGATCCACGAACACACCGATAAGGTTTGGCACGCGTTTTTGCCGGACCTGCGACCGGGGCAATTATACGGTTTCCGCGTTTCTGGCCCGTACGATCCTGAACGCGGGTTGCGCTTCAACAGTTCGAAGCTTCTTCTCGACCCGTACGCGAAAGCTATCGCCGGAGAGGTGAGCTGGGCGGATGAAATGTTTGGCTACGTCCTCGGGGACGAGAAGGAAGATTTGACTCAGGACTTCCGCGATGACGCCTGGGGAGTGCCCAAGTCCGTCGTCATCGACACCGGATTTGACTGGCAGGGCGACAAGAAGCCCGGGATCCCATTGCAAAGTTCAGTGATCTATGAAGTCCACGTGAAAGGCTTCAGTAATCTTTGGCCCGACACGCCGGAGAATTTGCGCGGCACTTACGCTGCGTTGGGCAGCCCGGCGGCAATTGATTATTTCAAAAAACTCGGCGTGACAGCGATCGAGCTACTGCCAGTGCACGCGCACATCAATGACAAGGGCCTGATCGACCGCGGCCTAACAAATTACTGGGGTTACAACACAATCGGTTTTTTTGCGCCGCATGCGCAGTACTCCAGCGGAGGGCACATGGGCGAACAGGTTTCCGAGTTCAAATCGATGGTGCGCAGTCTCCATGCTGCCAGCATCGAAGTCATTCTAGATGTGGTTTACAACCACACCGCGGAAGGAAATCATCTCGGTCCGACGCTCTGCTTTCGCGGAATCGACAACCTCGCATACTACTGGTTGCATCCTGAGAAACCGCGCTTCTATCTGGATTTCACCGGGACGGGCAACTCGTTTAACCTGCTACATCCGCGCGTCCTCCAGTTGGTGATCGACAGCCTCCGTTATTGGGTTGTGGAAATGCGCGTGGACGGATTCCGTTTCGATCTGGCGGCTACGCTTGTGCGCAATCGCGACGGCGTAAACATGCTGCATCCGTTCCTCCAAGTGATTCAGCAGGATCCGATTCTTTCGAACGTGAAACTCATCGCGGAACCGTGGGATGTCGGCGATGGCGGTTATCAAGTTGGGAGTTTTCCTGCGCCATGGTCGGAATGGAACGGGAAATATCGCGACGCGGTTCGCGGTTTTTGGAAAGGCGATGAAGGCCGAATTGGCGAGATGGGTTACCGGCTTACAGGCAGCCCCGATCTATACCAGCATAATGGGCGACGCCCTTACGCCAGCATCAATTTTGCTACCGCGCACGATGGTTTCACGCTGAACGACCTGGTCAGCTACAACGACAAGCACAACCAGGCGAACGACGACGGCAACAAAGACGGCGATAATAATAATCTCTCGTGGAATTGCGGCGCGGAGGGCCCAACTGAGGATCCGCAGATCAACGCGTTGCGCGAGCGACAACGGCGGAATTTTCTCACCACACTTTTTCTTTCTCAGGGCGTGCCAATGCTCAGTGGCGGAGACGAGTGGGGACGGTCACAGAACGGCAACAACAACGCTTATTGCCAGGACAATGAGATTAGTTGGTTCAACTGGACGCGCAATGAAAAGCAAAATCAATTTCTTGAGTTCACGCGAAAGTTGATTGGATTCCGCAATGCGCATCCGGTATTCCGCCGTCCGAAATTTCTTCAGGGTCGGCGAATTCGTGGTTCTGAGATTCGCGATGTGATGTGGTTCAATCCCGGAGGAAGCGAGATGAGCGACGAAGAATGGGCGTCGCCGTTCGTTCGTTGTATTGGAATGCTGCTGAGCGGCGATACCAGTGATGTTCTCAGTTTCGAAGGCGAGCCAATCCGTGACGAGACATTTCTGCTATTGATCAATGCGCACTATGAACCGATCCCTTTTGTCCTGCCAGGCCAGGAGCATCTGGAGTGGCAATTGATTCTCGACACGATGGATCCAAACGGTTTCCTCGCTGAACCAAAAAAATTAGCCTCCGGCGACGACGTCGATCTTGGCGGTCGCGCTTGCTGCTTGCTCCAACTCGTAAGCGGCACGCAAGCTCAGGCTCGCGAGGAATCCTGGAAGAAACGCCGCGTGGAGTTTCCGCCACTCAGTGCGGAAGAAGAACGTGCACGCCACAAGTAGTCCGTCACGCCGAGAGAAATTCAGCAACGCGATCTTGTTGCCAAAAACGAATTAGCTTATAGAGATGTAAAGCGCATATTTGATGCGCGGCCAAATTTTTTTGGTCAGTGGTTTGTCATGACACCGAGTTCTCTTGTTATCGTCACTGATCGGGGCGGGTTAAAGGCATTTCGGGTGACAGAGACGCCGACACGCGGACCGAGCCTGCAATTAGTGCAGGCATTCAACATCACCGACGCGCACGGAAGGTTCGCGGACAAAGTAAGCGATTTGGCTGGGCGCTTTCCGGTGACCAACGGCGCGGGAGCTCATCATGGACCGGGTTCAATTGCCGAGCGGACGCAGCTAGCAACAGAAATGGACCGCCGAATTCACAAGGAACTCGCCGATCAAATTACAAAAATTGTTTCGCTTGATGGAAAGGAGGGATGGTCGTTTGCCGCGCCGGCTGAAATTCATGGAGCGATTGTCGATCTTTTGCCTGCGACGGTGCGCGACCGAATCGTTGAACATGTGAAATCGGATTTGTTAAAAGTGGAACCGGCGAAACTCGTTTCACGGTTTCGGTCGTTACAGCAAATTTAGGATGCTTGATTCTCGATCCTCAATACTGAATGCAGAACGTGGCTCGCTCCTCATTATCGAGTATCCAACATCGAGCATCAGAAATTCTTGTTCCCTCAACGCGGAGGATGACGCTAGTATCTAATTAAATCATGCAACTGCCTGTTAAGATCTCGTATCGGGGTCTGGAAAAATCTGACCAGATCGACAATCTCGTTTTGGATTATGCGGCGCGACTGGAAAAATTTTGCGACCACATCAACCGCTGCGATGTGGCCATCGAGCAAACCAATCACACACATCAAAAAGGAAACCCGTTTCGGTGCCGTATTGATGTAACCGTGGCGCGGGGCCACGAGCTGGTCGCTGACGAGAGGCAGAAGGACAACGGCTCCCATCAGCCGATCAATAAGGTGATTCACCACGCCTTCAAAACGATGGAGCGCGAGTTGCAGCGCGTCGTGGACAAGCAACGACGCGACGTCAAAACCCACGCCGACGCGCGCTCGCCGAAATAACGGCGCACAAGGTAGGGGCGATTGACCTCAATCGCCCGCCAAAGTGAACCATTCCGCCTCGACGCGTCCGGTCCGAAAACAATTGGACGATTCGACTCATTTCCACGGCCGATTCGGCGCGACCTATTTCATAACAATTTACTGCCAATGGCGGAAGATTAGCGGTTGCGGCACAGTCTGCTCAGGCAGAACCCCCCGTATAGAGCCGAGGCGAGTTCGAGCACAGTCAGTCCGGCAGCACTGCTGATGAACGCGGCCTGCGCAGCGGCGCTCCCATTGGGTAGATGCTCAACGTGGTCCGCCGACACCAGAATATAGTGCTGATACGCGCCGAAGACGAATGACCCAAGCATTGAAACGAAGAAGAGCCAGATAGCGCCGCGCACGTAGCGCGTCCAGACGAGTAGTGCAGCTACGATCGGCGCGATCACGATTACGACATAGACAAACGTGACCTTCTCCGGTGGCAACTTCACGGCGAGCGACGCGTGCGCAGAGCCATGCCATGCGGTGACGACCAGGTGAACGGCAGCTAATATGGAAATCAACGCTCTCACCCTATTCCAGGTTGCTGCTGCGCGTGTCCCAAGCTTGGTGGAAGGAGACGTTCGCTTGTCACTTCAAACACAACTCTTCACATTCCGAAAGTATTCTTGTCATTTGTGGACTGGAAAAAGCGCTTCGAGTCCAGGCGATTTGGTGCCGGCAAGATAAACGTATCCAGTAAATCGGGGGTAATTATCGGGATCAGATTGCCAACGGTAGGTGGCGTCATACTCGTTGCCGTCGAAATGAAAATGCATGCTTAGCACGGGAATACGATCCTCTCCTGCTACGGTATCAAATCGAGCAACGCATTTGTCGGCCTTACCTTCAATCGTTCTTGTGACTTGTAGAACTCCGTTCTCATCTCGAAGCGTGACATGTCCGATGTAGGTCGTAGTCGAATCAGGTTTGCACCCGATGAGGTCATAGTCTCCAGCCATGTAGCTTCGCAAAGATTCCTCATCGGTTTGCGTGCGACGAGCGTCGTTGCCACCCACAGAATTTCCCGTCGTTGGGTGTGCAGTTTGGGTGCCGCCGTTGGCTTTCTTTGCGAACTCGTCCCATGGCTGGAGCTTCCAGGGGTGCATTTCGTAAACAAAAGTCCCGGACTCTACCGCAGGGTCGTTCGCTACGATCGCCTTCGCTTCTGCCTCATCAGAAACCTCCAGCAAGACGGCTCCACCTGCATCGTCGGTAAGAGGACCTGCTAGCTTCATGGAACCTTTGATGTAAAGGCTCAGCATGTACTTTCCATGCTCTTTAAGTGGCTGCTCCATTACTGATTTTCCAGTCAACCACGCCGGGCCCGGCCGATAGACGACGAGGTACGTCGCTTTCGCTTCCTGAGGGTTGACAGCTTGTGGGAGGCCCTGCGCCGGGCAGTACGCGATCGCGAGGCTGATCACGAGAAATAATGCTTTCAGTCCCATCTGCGAACCTCCTGTGAAACCTTGTTAGGCTTTGTGGTCATTATTTTTGCGAAGCGCTCCGTGAAGTTCGGGACTGCCTTCGCTACGTAAAGCTTGCTGAGCAATGGACTCAATGATCCATCGATAGGGCGCGTCCTCGTCGAGACGCAAAACGATTTCGTAATAGCCGAAGGTGTGAAAGAAGCGCGAATCGGCTGCATCCTGTGGCCAGCGATGAATCACGAAGTCGAATCGGCAGCGAGCCCCACGATCAGTGAACGCGACAAGATGATTGACGCTGAGATGCTGGGTGACGAGCCCTTCAAGAGCAGTCTGACGAAGTGCCACAAACGCATCAGCGGCCATGCGTGTTGGCAAGGTTCCTCGAAAACTGGAATAGTCGACAAACACGTTCGGAGCCAGACAGCGCCGCAATGCCGTCCAATCTCGTTGGTCAAAAGCACGGCAAAACTCATGGATTGTGTTCACGACATCTTGGTGATCATGTTGAATTGGCATCGGCTTTAAATCTCTTACGAAGGCGTTGCCTGGGGTCGCTAAGCGAAGCGCATCAACAGCACAAGCGAGACCACTGCCAACACGATCCCGATTACTTCAAAGTAGTTTAATGACTCCCGGAAGAGCACCACGCCGATTGCGGTGAGGAGCAGCACCAGGGAAACAGAGTAGAGGACGCTGATCGTGGCCAGCTTTAGGTGTTTCATTACGAACACCCACCCGAACGCAGTCGAGGCGTAAAGGGCGAAACCCAGGTAAAACCAGGCTGTTCGCAGCGACTGCTCGCGCGCGCTGGCGAGTTTGAGGAAGTAGTCACCCAGCACGCCGATCACGCTGAAGGCAATCGTCACTAGCACCGCGGTCATCCTGGTTCCCATGTCGAAGTTCTCTCGTTAAAAGAATCCGCGGAGGAACGCCGCCGCTTCCTCCGAGATGCCGACCATCTTGTTTGTCGCCTGACGATAGAATTTGAAATTGAGCTCGGTCTCAGGTCGGCCGTCGTTCCAATCGGAAAAAAGTTTGAGTTCGCTTCGTCCCAGATGCCGCTTCGCGAGCCCGGTGCGTCTGATAGTGATGCTAACGCGCGGCGTTTGCCGGGCGATCCCACGTTTCTTTGCGATTGCTTTGGCCGAAGTGACGATGCCGCTCGCGATGAGGCCTGTCCCGCCCTCCTTCTCGCTCGCGAAGACGAAGATGTTATCGCCTTTGGCAATATGCTTGCCGCCATACATCGTCTTCTGCGCGGTGAACGCGAACGTCTTCGCCTGCGGATCGCTAACCTCGGCTTTGACGGCGAACATGCTCGTTTTCATTCCGCATCATTAATGTCGTGGCCGTGCCTGGGAGAGCGAGGTCTAACTGATAAGGCTGATGAGGCGCCCGCCGCGACGCCAGCGAGTTCGCGTACGGGCGTTTGGTCTGAACGGAGGTATAGATAATGGTTCAACGCCCACCATCGACGGTAATTATTCCGTCACGGGAACAACGAAGTCCGTCCGTCTGAAGCTTGACGAATTTCATCTGCTTCTCGTCGATCTTCCACGCGATCACCGCTGGAAGGATTTCGACACCAGCTTCATTCTTAAGTACACCGATCGCTGTGCCTGTGAGATCGTGGCCATTTAATTGGCACCCACCAATGAATTGGGGAGAGTCCTTTGAATGTTTCGGAAATTTCAGCACGTCTCGCACTACATCGTGATCTTCGAGAAGGAAGTATTCCTCTTCACAGATTCGCCAGGATATTAAGAATAAACGGTCTGAGATCTCTGTGCCTCCCAGATCTTTAAGTCCCAAGTCCTTGTGCCGCTCTTCAATGGCAACAATCTTCTCGTTTGACATGGTGCGACCGAGGAGAGCTTGTCGAATATCAGATCCGCAGCGAACCGAATCAAAACCATCTGCAGCGCAAATGGTGCTCGCGCAAAAGAGCGGAAGGACCAGCATGCAGGTCGCAACAATTCGTTTGGCTTTCATTAAATATTCCATACTCGGCCCGGCAAGAATAAGACCACCTATGGCTATGGACACCGCAGCTAAATTGAAAACAACGTAACTTAATCGTGACAGAAGGTAAATCGTAATTGAGTAGCCGTTAACATCACCCGCGGGTCCTCTTCGCTAGAACGCAGGGAGCGCGCTGATCGTGACGTAGTATCCGTCCGGATCCCGGAGCGAGAACTCCATTGTTTGAGTGTTCGGATTCAGGTGGGGTTCCTCCTCGAATCGGTTGACGAGAGAGCGGGCCCTGCTCAGGGCCTTATCGTAGTCGTCGACGCGAAATAACAAGAGGAGCCCATTGCCAGGCGACGCCTTGTCGGGGCTCATCAAGGAAGGATGCTCGTGCGCACCCCACTGATGGAGACACAGCAACACGGTTCCATCCGTATCCAGGACCTGACCAAAGTAGTCATGGACCGGAGGCGTCTCGGGCTGACCGAAGAGCGACTGGTACCATTTGAAGCTGACCGGAACATCACTTACGCCGATGATAGTCCACGTGCGTTTCATTGCATTTTCGTTGTCGGCCTAACGAGAATCGAGCAGATCAGTCTCATAGAACCTTGGACATTAGTCTGCGCAGTTTCGGCCAGTCTCTTCTTCTGAGCATCAGTCCACGACAACGGGGATGCCCGCACCGGCACGGCTCAAATTCTTCGCCCAGCTCGTAGTTATAGTCGATCAAAAGCTCTTCGCCTTGTTCTACTCGCCTTATACTGGTCAACCAGAGGCCGCCACGCTTCTTTTTAATGGCGCAATTGGGATAACAACCATGGTTGACGTGACCCGCTGGACTCCATTGCGGTCGGGCGTCCATGTCGTGCCTGGCATCGAACTTGATAACATGGTTCGCGCCGCGCAGTAACATGATTGCGCCTTCTTCCCACGGGATAATGCGGCCTTTGAACTCGATGATCGGCGTGCCTGCTCTAATTGGTAGAGCAGCATACAATCCGACGCCCTTAATGGACGACCTTCGCTTCTCCCATAGCCGCGTTCCTCGATGCAGTTTGATATTCTCCTTTTGCTTTTTTCTTGATCGCATCTTTCGGTTCGTGACCAATTCCTGCAAGATATAATGAGACTAAGCTTTGCGGCACCACGCCCCGACAGATGCAAACCAGCATCCAACAATCTTCGATTCTGCAACCTCGGCTTGCAGCCTCTGCACCAGGGTATCTAGGCTACCTAACGACTCGATAGGCAAACGCAACTGCTCTATCTGCGGTCGCAAACTGCACAAGGTATCGTAATACCACTGCGCAAGGTATGGCTCATTTCCCATTGGCAGTTCCATGCGCATGGTGGGCGCAGGCAATCCAGCTTCCACGAATGTGCGATAAAGCTCCGTTCCCATGTCGTGATTGGCAGAGGCGCGCATTGCCTTGTCAATGAGAGAGGCCGTAGCGAACCAAAGAGGTAGCGACGCCAAATGCGCAAGGACCGGGACCCAGCATGGCTCCTGGAAAACAAACACTCCGCCAGGCCGCACCACTTGTGAAATTGAGCGCAACGTTGCAACCGGATCGGGAAGGTACATCAGAATAAAACGGCCCACCGCCGCATCGAAAGGTTTCTCGTCCAGGATCTCGTTCACATTCGACTCGTTGAAGCTTACGTTATGAAAGCCGGCCTCGGTGACGCGAGCACTGGCCTTGGCAATGGACTTCGGGTCCCGCTCGATGGCCACAACCTGACCCGAAGGACCCACCAGTCGGGCTGCTAGCATCGCCACGTCTCCTACCCCCGACCCGAGATCCAGAACACGTTGCCCTGGTGCAATGCCGGCCTCGCGAAAGAATCTTTCGGTAATGGGAGCGACTCGCGCAGCTTGCTGGATCAGGCGCTCGTGCTCGGCGTCGGTGTGGCCCAGCGGATAATCAGCGGAGCGACGGCTTTTTGGCATCGTAGAGTTGGAATGTTACGAGCTTCGATTTCATTCGCTGTATTCGGCTAACGAGAACGTATCAAACTGCCCGAGACTGGAGGCAAATTTGAAAATGCAGTTGACGTAATAACACGCTTCGCCGCTCTTCGAGGGCGAATGAGTCGGGAAGATCGGGTCGAAGAGACAAATCACAACCGGTGTCGCTCGCAAGCTCCCCGAATCTGACTCGCGGATGGGGTCGTTGGCTAACAACATAGATCACATATCACATCATCAATTCGCCGCCGTTGATGTCGAGAGAGGCACCGGTGATGTAGCTGGCGGACTCGGAGCCGACGAAGCAAATCAAATCGGCGACTTCGAGAGCAGTGCCGAGGCGCGGCACGGGGTAACTCGCTGCGAGACGTTCCAGCAACTCGTCGGAGGCATGTTCGCGAGTCAGCTCGGTATCGATCATGCCGGGACAGATGGCGTTCACGGTGATGCCGAACTTGCCGAGTTCCTTCGCGGCCGCGCGCGTGAGTCCGAGGAGTCCGGCCTTCGATGCCGTGTAGTGCGCACCGCCGAGCGTGCTCACCATTCGGCCGGCTGAGGACGAGATATTAATGACGCGGCCGTAATGCTGGGCGCGCATTGCCGGAAGAACGGCTTTCGTCATTAAGAACGGCGCGGTGAGGTTAACCTCGATCGCTCTGCGCCATTCTTCGGCGCTGACATCGGGAAATCGTGTCGACAGAGGAAGGGCGGCATTGTTGACGAGGATGTCGATCCGTCCGAAGCGTGCGAGCGTGCTGCGCGCGATCTCATCGGGGACGGCGTCCGCGGCGACATCGCCCGGCACGGCGAAGGCGCGTTCGCCGATTTCCTTCGCCAGCACCTCGGCGCGCTCGCAGTCACGGACGTTCACCGCGACCGAGGCGCCGCGCTCGTGCAGGCGCATGGCGGCAGCCCGTCCGAGGCCGCGCCACGCACCGGTGACTATAGCGACGCGTCCCGCAAAATCAGTGTTTTCCATTAGGAGAGTTGGCTCACCCTGGTTCGGCATTGTGAGTTGGGAAGTCAGGTGGTGCTGCAATGGTGAGTTTCAAAACTTGAAAGCCCTCCAGGGCGCGTACGCCATCAGAACGGCGATTGGACATTCAAATGCAAGCACTCGAGCTACCGCCGCGGCGGGGACGTCGGTTGACTGCTCGGGGTCGGCACTACTCTTGGTGTAGGTGCCTGACTCTTCCCGGAAAGATCTTTCTGCAACTCATCTGTGATTCTTTGTTTGAGCATGTTTTGAATGGCATCGCCCAGCGAAGGTGACGCAGTGGCGCTCGGTTGAGGTGCTAATGTCGCTCTGTTTTTATCAACCGAGCGCATGATCGCCGGCGTGAAAATCACTGACACAATGGCAAGTATGATGAGCAACGCCAAGACGAGAAAGATCGCGCGCGCAACCGGAGAAAGTCCTTTGTGCGTTGTGGCGGCAGGCGTGGTGCGTCGCAGCCCGGCGACACAGCTCGGGGGCGCGGGATTGCCGATCGTCTCCGCGTAAAGGTTGACTAACGAAACAACAACTCCGTGTTTCACTTCCACGTCCCCTAGCTCATGCAGGTAACGCTGCCAACGACGATGCTGCGCCAGATCACCCGCGAAGCGTTTGCTCACCAGAATATGACCTGCGTCGCCGCAATCCATCACCCGGCGCGCGATATTGATTCCTACTCCGGAAATGTTTTCGCGCGCGTTAGCATCCCTGACGTGCTGCACCGGTCCGCTGTGGATTCCCATCCTTACCGGCAGGCTCGGTTGGGCGCGCAGAGCCTGGCTGACTTCTAAAGCGCACTCGGCAGGTCTCTCCACCGAACCGGTGAAGACGAGAGCCATACCGTCGCCGGTCGGCAAGATGATCAGCTGCCCGGCCGCTTCTGCTTCACGCGCTGTTTCCGTATTGCGGACAATCTGATTCAACTCCTGAAGCGCTTCTGATTGTTCGTCGGTCAGCAGCTTGGAATATCCGACGATATCGATGAACAAAACATGAGCGATCTCCAGGCGCGGCTTGGTTTTCTCGTCATTCTCCATTTACCCGGAAACGTTAAGCGCACTCCGTCGATCGCTCTAGACGATTTTTTGCGTCCGGCCAATTCGCCGATGGCTCATTTTGCGAGTAGCGCACTAACGATCTAACGCTCAGCGTCAGAGGCGGCGCTAAGCACCGTCCGCTGCATGCTGTTGTTAGGCGTCATCCCGGTTGTCGAGAGCCCTTTCACTTACCGCAGCAACTTGAGAGCATGGTTTCCGTTGAAACCGGTATTGCAAAGTGCGTGATCCACAATCCATGCGCGAATTAGCTGGCGGTGGCCTTCGTTCAGTCGTCAATTGGCTTAACACCAAGTCGCTCAAGTCGCTTAACGCCGTCCTTCATGGCCTTCAGCGCTTCAGGGGAGTGCCCCTGCCACTTCGTCACCTCGCCCATGACTCGTAGCGGCTCCCGGGAGCGGAATGACTTCGTCGGATTACCCCGAAACTTCTTATTCGTCAGATCAGGGTCATCTTCAATCGGACCGGTGGGTTCCACGATGTAGATTCTGCCGGGACCTTCGCCGACAGCCAGCTCCGCTCCCCACGTGGCTGCATCCAAAGTGCGGGTCAGATAGACGTAGGCTGCCTTCGTCCTCTTTCCGTAGTTAGAGTTATAGCCGGGTTCGATCAGATCCCCTGGCTTCAGGTCCGCACGAGTGCCATGGTAAAGAGGCGACTCCGTGACCTCGCCTATGACCCGCAGCGGCTCGCGGGAACGGCATGACATCGATGGGTGGCCCAGAGACTGCTGGTCTGTCAAGTCTGAGACATCTTCAATCTGGCCGATCGGCTCGACGATGTAGACCCTGCTGGGACCTTCGCCGACTGCGAGCTCTGCCCCCCAGATGGCTGCATCCAGATTGGGGGTCAGATAGACACAGATTGTCATTTTGTCCCGCTCACCGACGTCCGGAAGATTGCCTGGCTCGATCAGGTCTCCTGGTTTCAGGTCGGCCCGTGTCCCATGGTAGAACCGTTGCGACCACAGGTCGTTGATGCCAAAAATGCCTATGTCCATGTCTGTCACCTCCTAATTTACGATGGGTGCCTAACGAGACCAAGCTGAGCCACAGCGAGCGGAAGCGCGCATGGCAGCAAACAAAGTGTGGAAGATCGACCTAAAGCTAGACATGGAATGGCTAGCGGCTGGCTCCGGCGCTTGGTTAGGCCTCTTGCGAGCGAAATGATCGCGCACCGGCGGTAGAAAAGACATCGCAAGAATCGCACCGGTCAATAGCAGCATAAGTGCAGTCACCGTAGGAACGAAAAAAGGCGGCGGCGAGAGAGAATAGTGATGCGCTCGGAACGGGCTTATGAGCAATGCAACGGCAAGAAGAACAACAAAGATCAACCGCGCCCACCGCTGAAAAAACCACATACCTGCCAGTATGGCTAGCCAAAAAGCGACTGTGATAGCATCCCCGGTCAGTGCGACATATGGATGAGTCAACTTGAACAAGCTGACGTGCGAGTACACCCCCAGCCGAGGAGCCATTCGGCGAAAATCCAGCAACCACGAATAGCGATGAGGGCGCGATAAACCCGGGTGGCGCTCATGGGCTTAACGAGAACAAGATCAGCCACCGCTGATGAGAGCAAGACAGGCTTGGAATAAACGTGTGTTAGTCATCGAAAACTGAGGCTGTACGCAGTCAAGCGGTTGGCTGCATCGCCTGGTTACGCCTTTCGCGTACGGCGTCATGCGCCTTCGTGCTGTTTTGTGAGCTGTCCAGCCGCAATCCGCCAGCCGTCGGCTTGCTTCACCGCGACTATGATCATGGCTCTGTCGAGCACAGGAACCTCTTTTCCGTCCTCCATGAACTTCGCGTGAAAAAGGATGACAACAACATCCGGCCGGACGCTCTGCACCTTGATGTCACGCGCGGCGATGGCCGTCTGCTTAGCCCAGGTCGTGTGAATCTCCTCAAATCCTTTGATCACATCGGCGTCACCTACGATCCGCGCCTCGGCTACAGGCACCCAGACGGCATCCGCCGTGAAAAGCCAATCAAACGCTTTTACGTCGTGTGAATTCCACGCTTTAACGAAATCGTCCACGACAGCTTCAGGCGTTAGGCTTTGAGCCGGGGTTGTGGCGGCGAATAGTAGCGACAAGAATGCCGCGCCAATAAGTTTGGATATGGAATGTGACATATGCATGTGAGTCGGCCTAACGTTAAAGATGCGCCACGACAGCTGGTGGCGTTGGCTCTGGCGTGTGGTTAGGCTAATTGATTTATTTGCTTGATCGAGATCCAGGTTGGACACTGGAAAACGCATCGCAGAGGTTAAGTGCTGTCTCTATCGCTGACACAAGCTCAGGGGAACGAAAATCGTATTGGTCCGGAATATGGAGACAGTGCACAGGCTTATCCGTCATGCGAGTGATCGCGTCGTGCTGCTCCTTATCGGCACAAACGATTTCGTCTGCCCATTGGAGCAGTTGAGGAGTCACGCGTATCAATGCGTAATCGCCCAAGCCTACAGCCCTAGTGTTGCAACGGTAAGGCTCGTTACTCAACACCCAGGCAATAGTGGCACTGCGCAATATGCCAGCTGAGCAAACGCACAACACGCGCCTGAAGTTTCCTTCGGATTTGC
>WNFW01001096.1_pt1 | contig 38165 bp, 40 predicted proteins | sample 5400131 | NCBI WGS metagenome assembly WNFW01 (sample SAMN13153362, study PRJNA577476) | soil metagenome | isolation source: 20 cm soil or saprolite under grassland replicate 1 | place: USA:California | collected 2016-06-15 | reverse complement strand
GCGTTGTCATCATCGAATACGATGTCCATGGTAAGATTGTCGCGACCGGCTCCTCATACGACAACCGGTTCATCTCGGTCGTTACCATCGAGGGCCGAAAGATCGTGCAATGGCGTGACTATATGGACTCGCTGGCAGCCATGACTGCGCTTAGTCAGGTGTCTTCGTGACCGTCCGGTACATGGTCTGGTGGAACGACGAAGGGGCAACGTAATCGCCCTTGCCGTCTACCGGAAAGAAGATGTCGATCTTTGCATAAAGCGATGTCTGCTCGCGCGACCGGAGTTGCGCCGGGTATCGAACGAGGCAACACTGCGCGCTTTCCGCGATGCTGACCGTTTCACAACTTTCAAAATCTTTCACCGGCCGGGCGCTTTTCGACGACGTGTCGCTCCAGGTCAATCGCGGCGATCGGATCGGATTGGTCGGAAAATGCAAGAGTCAACTCTGCTGGCGTCCATTTGCAGTCTGCTGCATGTGGCCAGAATCAGTTATGTAGCCAGTGGATCTTCACATCGCGGGCTAATTGCTTGAATTCCCGGTCGCCGGTAACTAGCTCGGCGTTTTTGATCTTAGCAAGAGCCGCAGCGAAGCAGTCCGCGTACGACATTTTTCTCGTCGCTTTGAACGCAGCGGCCTGACGTACCAGCTCCAAATCATCTGCATCCACCGGCACGAGCTCAATTTGCATTCCAGCGATCTCATGAGCCTTAGTTTCAGCCATCTCTTGTGACGCGCCGCGCAAGATCGAATAATAAATCTCGCCCCAATTTACGACGCTCATCAGCAGTTTTGGGCTTCCGCTCTCCGCCTTTAGCAGAATCCTTTCCACTTCATCGGCGCCAGGCTCGTCGTTAAACAAGACCATCAGCGCGTGCGCATCCAAAACCATTGTCGCCATAATTAGAGCTCTCGTTCGCGCTTTCGCTCGGACATAAAAACGTCCATCGCTTTCGTCCCTTTCAGCGATCCCCGAAGCCGGCGATAATGTTGCGCTGTCAGCGGCTTGAGCACGATATGGTCGTTCTGCTTGTAAACGACAGCACGTGTCCCCTCGTTGATTTCGAAATCTTTTCGCAGCCACCGGGGAATTACCACCTGCCCTTTTACGGTAAACATCACCGTGTCTGTCTTTGATGTTGGATTCATAATGTCACATCCTACAATGTACTCACAAGTAAGTCAAATAGAATTGTAGTAGGAATTCTGAGGAATGGTACGCCTCTACAGAACAAGTTGCCTAGGACTGTATGGGGCGATTTGCTCGCGAATCATCCGCTTCCTAAACAGAGAATGATTTGTCACAATCTTCCCGCGTAAGAGAAGGAAGGGTTAACATGACGATCGCTGATAACGCCGCCTGAGAAAGTAAAAAGTAAGGAGGATGAAGGAAGAAGTTTTGAAGCAGAAAACGTTCAACGTCCAACTCCAAAAGCTTTCGCGAGCAGGCGGCTCGACGTCTAACGCCGAACGCTAAATGAAAGGCGTGGTTAAGAACGCGCATCGGGAGGACGCTGCTCGAGAGGGCCTGCTCGCCCGTTAGCCGCTGACCTTCTATTTCCTTATCGCCTACACTTTCTCATGGCTGGTGTAGGTGCCCCCTGGCGCTTTCCAAAGTTGTAGGACCATTCTTATCGGCGTTCATCATGACGGGCATACCCCCCAGGGAGGGAAAGACATCTGCGCAGCAGGGAGAACCTACCAGGCTATGGGCGAGGTGCGGGTGTCGGCCGAGCTCTTGGCGTGGGAGCTATCCCCGGGGTTGGTGTAGGTCTCGGTGTTGAGCTTGGAGTAGTCGTAGCTGTCGCGGTTGCTGTTGCCGTCGCTGTCGCCGTTGCAGTAGCCGTAGCTGTGGCAGTAGCAGTGACCGTAGCTGTAGGAGTTGGAGTGGGAGTGGGAGTTACAGTTGGGGTTGCGCCTCCAGTCACATCCAGGAACGCCGCACTGATCGGTCCCCAGGTGTGGAAGCCCTGGAAGTCGCTCAGGCCGCGTCCCTCCACGAAGATAACGTGGCGGCCTACCGACAAGCTGACAGTGTTTATGGTTGCGTCGACGGCCACGGTAGGCGAATTGAACGTGCCGTTCATTGGGATGGCCGTGCCGCTATTCCAGGGAGGCGTGTCAATGTAATATTCTGCTGCGCCCACGTTCTGGCTGAATGTGTTGCCGGTCCAGGCGAAGTTAACGCTGGCGGTTAGCTGGGATGGCACGCCTTGCGGCACTGATGGCGGGTTGGTAACAACTGTGTTGGCATCTGGTCCGTGCGAAGTCAGATAAGGCGTGCGCGCTATCTTCGCCAGGTAAAGAAGCATCCCGCGGTTTTCCGGCCAGAGTCCCTGTGACGAGCCGCAACCTGGATTATCTATGCACGAGTAGGAGGGGAGGAAGCTCTGGCCAGCCAACTCGGTGGAGAAGGCCGCCATGCCCAGCTCACCGTATGCCCAGTCAATCGAGCCTCCATCTACCGGATACAACTGTTGGATGATCGAGCCATAGGGGTAACCGTTACCGCCCGCGTTTGGCGCGGCCATGTGCGCGGCGATGTTGTTCGTCTCAGCGTAGTTAGGCATCTGCATGGCACTCCAGCCCCACGTAAAGAGGTTGACTGGCACAACTGTGTGGATGTTCTGGTAAACGCCTGTGGCAGTGATAGGCGCCGGGTCGGTGTCGCCGGGGCCGCGCTGGTCGGGCACGAGGGTACGAATCTTGTTGACGATAGCCATATCCTCCGGCTCCGATCCTGCCGACAGGCCTCGATACGTCTGGTCACACACAAAACCGCTCGAGCCGCCGCAGCAGCCCCACTTGAAGGGAAAGTTGCGGTTGTTGTCTATGCCGAAGTGGTTAGATGCTGTGGGAGGCCAGGAGCACCCGCCGCCGCCGATGTTGTCGCCGTTCTTGCGGTAGTAGTAGGGGCTGTTGCCGCCGCCTCCCGCCTCGACGATGTGGTGGCCGTCGGGGTTGACTTCGGGCATAAGCCAGATGTCGTGGTGGTCCACGAGCCAGTGAACGTCGGCATTGGTATCGTAGTTATTGAGCAGGTAGTCAATCATGCGCATGACGACTTCGGGCGTAGCGATCTCGCGGGCGTGTATATCGCCGTCCGCCCAGAAGACCGGTTTCGGGCCCGGTATACTGCGGTTGGTAATATGTAGCACAAACAAGTCGTAGCCGTTCCAGGGGCTGGGCAGGACGCACGAGCCTGGGTTCATCTTGCACCAGGAGTCGCCGATGTCTATCTTCTCCACCAGATTGGGGAACTGTGCCACCTTCTGGTCGAGGAAGGCGTATATTTCCTCCACCGTCTTGTAGCCGCCGTAAAAAGTTTCGCGCTGGATTTGCGGATCACTGAGGTTGCGGCTGCTGATCTCGTCTATCTCCACACGCAGCCCTCTCGCTATCAGGTTGTAATAGAGGTCGCGATCACCGAGTACGGTGAGATAGCCTCCTGTTGTAGGCACTTCTTCGGCGCTGAGTTCCTGCGCCAGCCGGTCGCGCTCGGCGCGGTCGCGGAAATAAACCCGCATTACCAGCGTGCTGTACTTCTCGGCTATTGGATTGTTTGAAGCGTCAGGATTCGCCGCAACAATCTGCGATTTGCTGCTTCGGACACTCACGTGCTCGGGGCCAGCGGCCAAAGCGACACGCAAAGCGATACCGGCCAGAGTGACTGCCGCGATTACGCCGAAGACGCGAAAGACGGGCCTCGCTCGCGCCGATGATTTCTTCGTCGTATTTCCTGTGTGATGATAGTTGTTTTTCATTTTGGATGGTGGAGACGCATAGTGGCACGCCTAACGTACCGCAGCAACACCCTGGGCCCAAAAATTTCCGTAAAAAACTATATGTCGGATGAAATTATTGGCGCGTAATCTGTGACGAGTAATGGTTGGCAACCAACCGCCAGCGCCCTTGCTGCTTTACCCACACCCGGGTAAAGCGAGTGTCACGGGGAACAGTTTGGCCTTTGTCCTGCCCAATCATTGTTGATCGGCCAGTCTCCACAGCCGTGTTTCCATAGACGCGCACTTGAACGTCATCGGTGGTGATAGATTGAAACTTCAAATCGCCTGACGTGAAATCTGAAATCACCTGCGGCTTGGTTCTCACTCTGCCACTTGGCCCTACGCCTATGAAATCATCAGCGTAGATGCGATCAAGGGCCGTCGCGTCAGCATGAATCTGTGCTTGAATACGTTCGTCATCCAGTTTCTTGATGACCTCTTCGACACTTGTTTGGTGACTGCCCTTCGCGCTCTCCTTTTGCGCTACGCCGATAGGGGCCACTGCAAGGACGACGGCAGCTATAAAGAGTGCTGGTCTCATGTAGAGATTTCTATAAGTCTAACTGGAAATGAGACTGCAAAGCTGCAATCCATTTCCGTTTCCATAGAGGCATTTTGCCGGAAAACGCTGCAGAACGTCAACCGCGATTCGGGACAAACCCGTGCCTAAGAATTTCCGTAAAAAACCATATGTCAGCTAAAATCCGCGCCGTCGTTTAAGCCCAGCGTTCTAGCGTGGTAGTTGGGGTAGGAAACTCACAAGCCAGAGAACATTCCGGTTAGGACTTCTCGACCGCAAATTTAATTGTCGATTTTAGGACCTTGGCTTTGTCCGAGCGATCGAACCCCAGCACCACCGTGCGCGTCGCCGTGATTGAGCCATCATTAGAGGGAACCATCCTTTTGCCACTGCTTCGCGCTCCACGAGTCTAACTCAGAGACATGCGGAAAACTTTTCCCTCGCTTGATCTTTTCCGGGATATCCGCGGAAAGCTTCGGCAGTTTAATTTTGCGAAACGTGGTGCCCTCTTGCAAATAAACTGAGACCTCGCTTCCTAACTTGATTAGTGTGGCCGTGAGCGCAAACGCCTTGGAGTCCGATCGCCACACCACACTCATATTGAACCGTGCGCTGGGGCCGAGATCGGGATCAGACTCCGCCACACTCTTGAGGACTTTCCCCGATCCCTTGTCGATGAGATCATAGGTCTGCTTTTCTGAGTCTGAGTCGCCCGTATTACGAAAAGCAAATCGCCCGTCCGGGGAAGGATTTTCGATCGTCTGCGGCGTTTCCTCTCCATTCTCGTGGCCAGAAACCGAGTGGAAGCAGGTTACAAAGATCGACAATGCGATCAGAGATGTTTGTAAGCGCACCATGGTCCTGAGCATCTAACTAGAATTAGACTGCAACCTGCAATCTATTTCTGCCTCTATAGAGACAGTTTGCTGGAAAACACTGCAGCACGTCAACCGCGATTCCGGATCAAAACCGGCCCGAAAAATTTCCATTAAAAACTATATGTCATGTAAACTCGTATAAGGCTGCCGGTCCGAGCTTGCCGTGCAGCCGGAATGCGCTTGCGATTGAAATGCTGCTTTCATACCATTGGCAAGCCGATGCACATTACGCAGAAAAGAGGCTTGCCATGAAACACACCTACTGGGTTCTACTATTCCGCATAGCCCTTTTCGGACTCCTCGCGGTCCTGACTCCACGTTCGTTGAGTGCCGATCGGGCAGGACACGCCAAATCGAATGTCATTCGTAAGCAGCCCTACTTTAATATAGCAACTACTCAGTGCATAGATTATTGGGCGGCTACTAGTAGCACGAACGTCCCTGAAGCCCGAGGTGAGCACACGGCGGTGTGGACCGGCAATGAAATGATCGTCTGGGGCGGCGACGGCAATACTTATCTAAACACCGGCGCGAGGTACAATCCTATCACCGACAGCTGGACAGCCACCAGCACGACCAACGCGCCCGATGCCCGATACTCTCACACCGCAGTGTGGACCGGCAGTGAAATGATCGTCTGGGGCGGATCTAATGGCAACCCTTTGAACACTGGCGGGAGATACAATCCCAGCACCGATAGTTGGACTTCCATGAATACGACCAATGCGCCCTCCGCCCGATACTCTCACACGGCAGTGTGGACCGGCAGTGAAATGATCGTCTGGGGCGGACAGGGGTTTAATGGGCTAAACACTGGCGGCAGATACAATCCTGTTACGGACACTTGGACCGCTACTGCTACAATCAATGCACCTACCGCCCGGCAGTGGAACACCACAGTGTGGACCGGCAGTGAAATGATCGTCTGGGGCGGAGCCGACAACTTCGGCCACAACGTGAATACTGGCGGGAGATATAATCCTGATACGGACAGTTGGACGCCTACGAGTACCCCTAACGCGCCCTCCGCACGAGCTGGCCACACCGCAGTGTGGACCGGCGGTGAAATGATTATCTGGGGCGGCGGAATGTTCCCCACCACTGGCGGCAGATACAATCCCAACACGGACAACTGGACGGCTACTAGTAGCACGAACGTGCCGGAAGGCCGTAGCGCCCACACGGCAGTATGGAGCATGGATAGTTGGACAGCTACCAGCACTACCAATGATGTACCTTCCGCCCGAGCCTCACACACGACAATTTGGACTGGGAGCGAAATGATCGTCTGGGGCGGCTCCTTCTTTACTGCCTTGGATAGTGGCGGCAGATATTGCGCATCGCCGAGGCTTAGACCATCACCGAGGCCTCGCTCGACGCCGGCTCCACGCCCGTAGTCCACCCAAGCGAATTAGGACAACGTTCATCTAACCAGTCGATGAAGCCAACGTCCCCATCACGAAAATAAGTCCAATCTGTTTGCCACGACACCCTGCTGTGGCTTATCTCTTTCTCGTTAGGCCTAATAAGTCTTACTTTTACGAGCGATCTGGAAATTTCCGTAAAAAACTACATGTCATCTCGAATCACCCTACGCAAAAGTTACGCATCGGAGCGGGCGCGGTTCGCTGCATCGGCTCGTTAGGTGTGAAGCTTCCAACCGTGAATTAAGCCCCCAATCACGAGACCGCCGATCCCCCCAAGAACGAGAATCGGAAGATACTTGTGCGTGATAATAGCGTCCGGCAGGCTCAGGAGAAGGCCGAATAAAAGCCCGATCGCCCAACCAGGCCAAGAGGGTAGCTGGACGCAACCAATGACAAGACCAATCGCAAAGCGGCTAGTGAACGCGCCGAGCAAAGCAGTCGTCTTGTCAGGAAAAGACATCGGGAGCATCAAGCCGATATCGAGCGCACCGAATACCAAGCCACTGATCAGACCAAGGAGAATCTTCGACATAATCGCTCGGTTTATGGAAAAGGCGGCGCGCTCACAACATCTAACGAGAATTAGACTACAACGTGCAATCTATTTCTGCCTCCATAGAGGCAGTTTGTCGGAAAACACTGCAGAACGTCAAACCCCGTGTGAGACAAAGCCGGTGTCTAAAAAATTCCGTAAAAAACTATATGTCAGACAAAATCGACTGGCCATCGATAGCCCCTCACCATCTAACTAGAAAGAGATAAGCCGTTCGGACTGCAGTTTAATGCCGTCAGAGGAAATCAAAGCAAAGACGACGTCTCGCGAAGCAACGTTAACCTTCTCGCTCGAAAGCTTTTTGCCACCTGCTGTGGTAGCGTCCACTTTCAACCCCGTTGGCCTGTACGATGACAGCCGCATGGTTGACGTGTGGTGCGGCTGCAATTCGTTGAAGCTGTATGTTTCGCCCGTCGGAACTCGCCGAATGAAAGTGGGATGAAAGTCTGTCTGGATGCTGACCCACCGAAGTGTTTCGTCCGTAGCGTTATGGATTACGACAATTGGCTCGTCATGCCGGGTGAAAATCGCCCCGAGGAAGAAACCTACAGCCATGCCAGCCGCGAGTCCGACCGCAACGGGAACGACACGCTTCATAGACCTAACGAGAAAGAGATAAGCCACGGCAGGGCGTCGTGGCAAACAGACTAAAGTTATTTTGAAATGGAGCCGTTGGCTTCATCGATTGGTTAGATGTGTGGTGGATAATCTCCCGGCGCGCATATGGCATCTCTGGAATGCTCAATGGGCGCGCGGTTTTCGCTGACGCTCGGAGGCTGGAAGAACGCACCGTAAAAAATCCAGCCGAGCAGCGGCACGAGTAGGACCACCGACCAGAAGAGTTTCTTCAAAAGGCCAGTGCGGCGGTGGACGACCCACATTCGACCGAGCAATGAAAGACTCACCCAAGCCCAAACGGCGACAAGCAGCAGCATGACAATGGGGTGCTGATCGCGCAAATTCGCTAGGTCGGTCATGGACGTGATGAGGGCGACTACATCTACCTAGAATTAGACTGCAGCTTGCAATCTATTTCTACCTCCATAGAGGCAGTTTGCCGGAAAACACTGCAAGAAGTCAACCGTGATTTCCGCGCAAAACACCCGCCCAAAAAATTCCGTAAAATATTATATGTCATCTCGAATTGCCCTCTCCGTCACTGTCACCGACTTGTCAGTTCTTAGCACGGATCTCATCCGGGAAGGCGGTCAGAGTGGACGCGGCTTTGGCGACTATAACGATTCCGGGCGTAATAAGGATATTTTTGAACTTTGATTTTCGCCAACCCGCTTTGCTCCCCATTGCGATGTCAGCGGCCCCTTGTTCATCTACTAATTGCTTAACGAAACCGACCATCCCATAAGAATGACAATGGAAAGGAACCTTCATCTTCCTCCCTATGCGCTTCGGTAGCAGTGACCGAACGCGGCCCAGAATTGGGATCTTCGGCCTGAATTTTTTGCCGTCAGGGAAATCATCTAAGTAGCCCGTGCCCCAGTCCTCAATCGCGTACAGTCCGCCCGGCTTCAAATGATGATCGAACAGGTACCAAAACGCCCTTCTAGTCTTTTCGCCGATGTGCGAAGCATCGTCTATGATGATGTCAAATCCGTTCGGAGCGGTCCTATTAGCGACTTCGGAGAGAAATCTCTTATTTCCGTGACTGCCCTCGAAGACCTGAATACGCTCTCCAGGTCGGAAATTCTGCGGCAGCTTGCGATCAATGCCAACGATAGCACCGCGAGGGAAATAGTCGCGCCACAATTTGAGCGAGCCTCCCCGATAAACACCAAGCTCTAGGAGCGTAATCTCTTCATCAACCCATGGTGCCAGAATTGCGTCGTACACGTCCAGATAGCCGTGCCTTATCTTATCAGTGTCGTACGCATCTAGGTTTAATAGCTTACTTCGCATTCGTGGCTGAAATTCTTTAGGTATCGGCAAATCTATCCGGTCATACCTGCATGCGTCGAACGAGATATGGATGGAATTTCTCCGTATTTCTTTGTGGAATTATTCCGTCTAATCCACTGGCTTACCTTAGAAGAATCCGAAAAAAGCGGAATCACGCAAATGAACCTAGTTCAGCAAAACCCATGTCCGACAAAATCGCACTTGCTATATGTCAGACAAAATCGGGGCGGCCGACTCCGGCTAAGAAGCGGATGGCTATCTTCTCGGCTCATACCGCATCGCCACCGCCCCCGAGCCGAACTCCAGCCGACTCACCAGCTTCAAGTCGATACGCTTCGATAGCCCCGCGAACAACGTCGGCCCATGACCCGCTAGCCTGGGCTGCACCACGAACTCATATTCATCGATCAATCCCAGCTCCGCCAACGCCAGCGGGAGCTTCACGCCTCCCACGAACAGTCCCCTACCCGATTCCTGCTTGAGCTGCCGAACGGCCCTCCCCACATCCCCGCGCACGAGCTCCGCGTTCCAATCGACCCGGTCCAGGGTGCTCGACACGACGTACTTCTTTGCTCCGTCGATCGTCCGGGCGAAGGGTTCCATCCATTCAGGCCTCGCTCCCGTCGGCACCGGCGGCCGCCACGCTGCCTCCATCATTTCGTACGTCACCCGGCCAAAGAGGAGGGCGTCGGCCTGGACGAGGTTCTCGACCACGTGACGAAACAAGTCTTCGTCCGCGACCATTGCACGATGATCGCAGCACCCGTCCAATGTGACGTTGATGGAATACCGAAGGGGTCGCATTACGTAAGAGTACCTATAGCCATAAGGCAGGGCAGCCTAACTAGAAGTAGACTGCAACCTGCAATCTAATTCTCCCTCCAACTAATTCATTCATTTGCTTGATCGAGATCCAGGCGAAGAATGTATTCTTCCGTGTCTTCGCCTCTGCCATTGGCGAAATCTTTGTTTTTTCCGATGATTTTAAAACCGCATTTCTGCAGCACTCTTATCGACCCGATGTTGTCCCTTGCTGCCCTGGCGAAGATCGGCCGATCTACAACAAGCTGAAGCATCCTATTGAGCGCTTGAGTCGCTAATCCCCTTCCCCAGAACTCCCTTCCAAGCCAATAGGTGACTTCCAGGTTTTCTCCATGCGGATAGCACGATATGTGACCAGCGACTTGTCCCTCTGGAACGATCGTCCTCGTTGTGTTTTGTGATGAATGCAAAATTTTGTCCCAATGGGCGTCGAAGGCTGCCTTGTCCTTGGGGTCTTTACCGACGAATGCTGCCATCCTAATCGCTTCCGGGTCGAGTTGATGCTCATAGAAACTTTCGAGATCGGAAGACTCGACTTCCCTAATCGTGATACTCTCAAATCTACTCATTGTTTTTTGAATAACGAACCCAAGGTGAGCCACCGCGCGAATCACGAGTGGCGTTCATTGGCAGACAAATCTAGGCATACGTTTGCGGTTGGCTCCATCACCTGGTTAGGCATTGCAATTGATGTTATTTGAGACGTGGCCATGCCTTGTTATGTCCACCCATGTTGAGCACCCAGTAAAGCAATGCAATGCCTACCAGACCAAAGAGACACTGCGCAATTCCGAGACCCATCGATAGGTTGACGATGAGGGCGATAGCACTGGTGACAAGAAAGCCGTAAAAACCCCAACGATACCACCGAAACAGTGCGATTGCGAAAGCGACGTTAGCTAATGCGCAAATGACAATGATGCCGATGCCGACCGGCGACGGATGTAACCCTGCGCGTTTCATGGCTTCGATGGACGCTGGCGTAATGACGGCAGTGGCTATGTTGGCGATGATCATGAAGACGAGCCAGGTGATCAAGCAGCCGTGACGCTGTGGCGCCTGTGCTGTAGGTAGTGACGGTGGCGGCGAGGCGCTGTGTGCGGACTTCATCGGCAGTGATGACCTTACCGCCGCCCCTGGTCGCGCCAAGCAAAGCCAGACTGACGGTGGCACAAAGCAAGGCGAGAAGCATTCGGTTCTGGCGTTCTACGCGATGCAGCCGTGTTTCGAGTTGCGGGAGAGTAGTTGTGTTCATGACCCATCTATAACTAGGATTACACTACCACTTGCAATCTATTTCTGTCTCCACAGAGGGAGTCTGCCAGAAAACATTTCAGGACTGTCGACCGCGATGCGGCGGCAGAATCGAGCGCAAAAATTACAGTGAATCTTCATGGTGCTGCCTGGAAATTCCAAGCCGCGACAATGTACTGCGAGCCTTCTGTTTCTTTTATGAGATGGAGCCCGACGTGCGCGTCATGCTTCTTGGAGAATTTCGCTTTGCAAACCAGCTCGGTATGAATTCCCGAGCCCATCATATTTGCTGCAGGTTGATCCTGCGGAGATATCGTGGTGGTTTTCACCCTGAGTACGTTGTAGTCCTTAAAGTCGCCAAAGTCCCTTGTTACTCGTTCGAAGTTCTCAGCCACCAGCTTGTTTTTTGATTCGCGCCACAACTCTAGACTGCCCTCCGGAAGTCGTGACCGGTCTGCGGGCGACAGGTAGAAAGAAAGGGCCTGCAGCATAGCGATATCTTTTGATTTCCATGCGCCAAAATACTTCTCGAGAAATTGTTGGCAGTCGGCGGGAACGGAGGCCGATGGCTCCTCCTTGCCCTTGGTACATGCAAAGAGAAGGACCAAAACAACAGCGAAAAATGTTCCGACGTAACATCGGTTAGTAAGCCCGCTTTTCTTCTTCGTCATAATGCAGCTCATGGTACCCTCCCATTTGTCTTTGAGTCTCGAATGTTGATTGTAGATGTCCACTCGCGACGGGCGTCTAGATTGGCCACATCACTGCCATCCACAGGGCTATACCCAGGCCGAAGATGACGTGATTGAACAGGCTTACGCGGACCAGATGAGCATCACCCGGCGCATCCCGTCCCAGCCAGCCCATGCCTTGTGACGGGAACATGAGAAACCAGGGGAAGACCGTGGTGGCCGTTCCGTAGAGAATAGCACTGAGAGCTGTCGGCGTCGCCTGCACCACAATCAACAGTCGAAGGTACACAAGGGTCAGCACGATCCCGATCGCATAGTGCGCGGCTAGTCCCAAAACTAGTTCTCCTCGCAAAGGCGGCGTCTCCAGGATGTTCGCGTGCCTGAACTTGCCCCGTAAGAGGTAGCCGATCCAGCGTCCGATCAAATCAGGACCGGTTCGGCGCGACCCCCGGCCGGCGATGCCGAGCCGGACCGCGATCACGGCCACGACATCCATGGTGATAGTGGCAAGGATACCCACAATCAGGCCAACAATGAACACACGGCTTTCCATCGTACGGCACCTACACGCTTACTGGTTAGCCTTCTGCCCAACAAGAATTAGATTGTAATCTATCGTCTATTTCTGACCACCTTTGTGACACAAGTTGTTCGTTTGAGCCTTGCCTTCAATGGCGGCTGCCACTAAAAGCGTTCTACATGAAAACCAAAAGAACTGTTGCGATCTTTATGCTAGTCGTTCCGCTCTTTTGCGTGAGCAGTGCTTGCGATGCGGACGGTTTTGATTCAGTTCGCTGTGGATCTGATGTTGAGAAAGCGCTTCTCGGCCAGAAGATGTCGAATGAGAAAATCATTGTTCTCGAAGAGAGGCACAAGGATCTGGGACTTAAAGACCTGGGCGCTTCGGAGATCTCAGACCGTTTGTCCATAATATCCTGGCGAATCTGCGGAGAGGAGTACGCCCTTCTCCAAGATAATAAAGACATCGCGCGAGATGTGCTGAAATTTCCGAAACATTCCAAGGACTCGCCTCAATTTATTGGTTTGTGTCAATTAAACGGCCACGATGTCCCGGGCCTTGCGATTGGTGTGCTAAAGGAAGAAAACAGCGTTGAAATGCTTTCAGCCGTGATCGCATGGAAGATTGACGAGAAACAGATGAAATTCGTCAAGCTTCAGACAGAAGGACTGCGTTGCTCCCGTAATGGAATAAGTACTGCCGACGGCGGGCGTTGAACCGTCATCGTGCATCTTAGCCGATGCATGCCATCATTCATTGCGTTGGCTCGATTTTCCCCGTGCATTTTCCTGCAAGATATGTCCACACGCGCCTAGCGCCTTCGCCTTGCTTGAGCCTCACTACCGACCCCATGCCGCCGTCGGTTCCGCCACCGCCACTGAAATGCAAGACCAAGTACTCGCCCATCCGCTCGGCGTATGTGAGGTGTTCGAGATTTACAATCCGGCCATCCGGCAGACTCAGAAGATTCATGGAAATGCTGATTATCAGGTCTCGCGTAAACACACAAAGAAAAAGAATTCCTGTCCAAGTCGATCCAACTTGCTGTTGCAGCCGATCAGACGTTGCTCCCGCTCCACTTCAGCTTTTGCCGAACGACACTGAAGAATGAGGCTTCGGGCAACGAGGCCAGCGGGAGCGTTCTCTTTGCTTTCCGAATCGTGACGATTGATTCTCGCTCCACATGGATCGGCCTGCGCCCATCGAGCGTGAGGAACACCGGATAATCAGGATCGCTCGCTTCAATCTCGATTATCGAATCGTCCGCTACAATGATCGATCGATTCGTGAGAACGTGTGGACAAATCGGCGTGATCACGAACACGCCGGACTCAGGATCGAGAATTGGCCCTCCAGCTGACAACGAGTAAGCCGTTGACCCGGTCGGGGTCGCAACAATCAAACCGTCGGCATTGAACTCAGTCAGCGGCTCGCCGTTGACGCGTGTGCACAACATGACCAGCCGTGAAAGTTCACCACGGCTTAGCACCGCATCGTTGAGCGCGATCATTTTGTTCGTCCTTTTGTCGCCCAGGGTAACTCGAGCCTCGAGCAGCGCTCGCTGACTGAAATTGATCCGATCTCGCGCGATGCATTCCACCGCTTCGCGATAGGTCGAAGAACTTGCGGTTGTCAGAAAGCCTAATGAGCCAACGTTGATCCCAAAGATCGGCTTGATGTTCTCGCCGAGTTGGCCGACCACGCGCAGGATGCTGCCATCACCGCCAGCTACGACCAACAAATCCGTCGCAGCTCCCAATTCGGCGATCGAATGGCCCGATTTCTTTCCAGCAATCTGGGCCGTTTCTTTTTCGAAAAGAATGGAAATTGAAAAACGGCCGAACTCCTGGGTAATTGCGTTGATCACCTCGGCAACGCCTGGTTTCCCCGTGTGTGCTATCAAGCCAATCGTTTTTGTATGCATGCAAAAAATTCCTGGTTTCCATCCGTGCCTTTAACAACAGACGGAACAATCCCGCTCACCACGTGACCAAACTGCTTCACAAATGCGACAATCTTGTCTTGTGCCTTCAGGTGCAAGTCCTGATCGCGCACGACTCCGCCTTTCCCGACGTCGGAGCGTTGTAGCTCGAACTGCGGCTTAATGAGGGCGAGGATGACTCCAGTCGGGCTTATCAACTCAAACGCATTCGGCAAGATCAAAGTCAACGAGATAAACGAGACATCGATCACGCAAATGTCGACAAGTTCCTGAATGTGCTCACGTGATAGAGATCGCGCATTGAGTTTTTCGAGAACGGTCACGCGTGGATCATTCCGAAGCTTCCAATCCAATTGGCCGCGGCCGACATCAACGGCGTAAACTTTCGCTGCGCCGCGTTGTAACATGCAATCAGTAAACCCGCCGGTTGAGGCGCCAATGTCCAGCGCCGTCTTTCCGCGCACGTTCACCTCAAAATGATCGAGCGCGCCCTCCAGCTTCAGCGCACCTCGGCTGACGTATTTCCGTGTCGACCGCACTGTGACGGACGTTCGTTCATCAAGAAGCTCTGCTGGCTTTGCCGCAATACGGGTGTCGATCATCACGTCGCCGGCCATTATCGCGCGCCGTGCTTGTTCGCGGCTCAAGAATAGGCCCTTGCCAACGAGAAGCTGATCAAGCCGTAACTTTTTCGGCATTTTTCTTCCCCAGTTGCATTTCCGCTATAGCTACGACCACAGGCTAGCGCTCTACCCTCTGAGACCAACCCATCGAATGCCCGACGATAGTTTTTCTGAGATGAGTGTAATAGCAAGCGGAAGATAACGCCTAGTCAAGCCTTTATCTAAGATCAGCATATCCAGAATTACACCTTCATATTCACTCGCAAACGTTCTGTCCCCCACCCTTCCACCAAAACCAATTGCTCATGCGATATGCGCGGAACCGCGCCGGAACCATCAAGGACAATTCTCAAAACGAAATGCAACTAAGAGGTCAGGCGCGAGTCCAATCCACTGTTCTTCATTGCACCGGCTTTACGAAAAGCGGAATTGACGCCTCCTGCCTGCCGTCTACCGCCAGATCAATCGAATACTCGTCGAACCTCGGTAACCTGAGCTGCTGAATATTTAGAGCCAGAGAAACAGTTACGGAAGGGTCATCTCCATGAAATCGCACCTCGGCCGTGGCGTCTAGATTTTGCATGAATGCGGCACCATCTTGGTCAACAAACGCGATCCGGAGCTGTTTCTGGCCTTCTTCAACGCGTTCAAAACGCAATTTAATTGCCAATGCACATTGCGGATGAATGACCGGGGCCTCGCGAGCGTTCAGACGATCGAACGAGCCAAGAATATTCAGCTTTCCTGCAGCATCTACTGTAGCTGCATCGCACAACGTAAAGATCTCGACCTTCATAATTCAGGCGACGTCGCACCGGCACACGTGCATAAGCCTAAAAGCAACGAATACGCGAGGCCAAAATTCTCGCCAAATCGCGGATTGGGACTCTCTCCTGTTTCATCGAATCGCGCTCTCGCAGCGTCACGGTATCGCGCAGTTTTTCATCTTTCTCGCCGAGCGTTTCGAAATCCACGGTGACGCAAAATGGCGTACCAATTTCGTCCTGGCGACGATAACGCCGGCCGATCGCACCACTCTCGTCGTAGAAGACAAGCATGTGCGGTCGCAACAAATCGACGATCTCTTTCGCTTTTACCACCAGTCCCTCGTTGTTTTTGAGCAGAGGAAATATTCCGCATTTGATCGGCGCCATCCGTGGGTGGAAACGCAGGACAATGCGTGTTTCCATTTTTCCTTTTTCATCGGGCGCCTGATCTTCGGAATACGCTTCACAAATGAGCGCCAGCACGGTGCGGTCCACGCCCGCACTCGGTTCGATTACGTGCGGAATAAATCGCTGCTTCGTCTCTTCATCGAAATACTCGAGCGATTTGCCGCTGGCCTTTTGGTGTTGTGACAAATCGTAGTCGGTCCGATACGCGACACCTTCAAGCTCCTGCCGGCCAAACGGAAAATCGTACTCGATATCGTAAGTGCCTTTGGAATAAAAGGCGCGCTCCTCATCCGGTACGTTGAGCACGTGCAGGCTCGCGCGTGAGATGCCGATGTTCTCGTAAAATTTCAGCCGCTCCCCTTTCCAATACTCGAGCAGCTCCATCCCCTGCTCTGGCCGGCAAAAATATTCCAGCTCCATTTGTTCAAACTCCCGCGAGCGGAAAGTAAAATTGCGGGGATTGATTTCGTTGCGAAAGGCTTTCCCGATTTGCGCGATGCCGAACGGCAATTTCTTGCGGGACACCTCGAGAATGTTCTTGAACTGGACGAAAATCGACTGAGCCGTTTCCGGCCGTAGATATGCAATCGAGCTTTCATCGGCCGCCGCGCCGACATGCGTCTCGAACATGAGATTGAACTGCCGCGATTCTGTTAAATCTTTGCCACCGCAATTTGGACACTGCTTCACTCCTTTTTTGTCGATAAGCTGGTCGAACCGCAAATGCGCTTTGCACGTACGGCAATCGATCATCGGATCGGAGAATCCCTCGACGTGTCCGGAGGCCTTGAGAACCTCACGATGCATGAGGATGGCACCGTCCATACCGACGACGTCGTCGCGTTCATGCACGGTCACGCGCCACCAGTAGTCCTTCAGGTTGCGCTTTAATTCGACACCGAGCGGTCCGTAATCCCAGAGGCCGTTCAGACCGCCGTAAATCTCGCTCGATTGAAAAATGAACCCGCGCCGCTTGCATAAGCTGACGATTTTTTCCATGCGCTGGGCGTCCGTTGGTGTGCTCATTATTTTCGCCACAGATGAACACAGATTGCCACAGATTCAAACCAGAGAATTGGACGGATAGCGTTCCATCCCCTCCCTATGCAATTGATGGGAGCAGGACGACTCGCAGCCCGTCCCTCCATCTGTGCTAATCCGTGAAAATCTGTGGCTAAGTCTGCGGCTCGACTTTGACCTCGGTTTTCACCGAATTGGCGATGAAACATTGCTCATGTGCTGCATGATTCATCTCCTCGAGTTCTTGTGAACTGGGTTGTTGGTCGCCGGAGAATTTGAGCCGCTGCCTCAACGTCACCCGAGTGATGGCTAATCTGCCTTCGGAGTTTTTCTCCATAACGCCGACGGCATCATCAACGTATTCATCAAGCACGAACTTCTTTTTGCAGGCGATCGCCAGAAACGTAAGCATGTGACAGCTTGAGAGCGAGGCCACAAATGCCTCCTCCGGATCGACAAGGTTTGGATTACCCAAATACGCCGCAGCAGCGGACGCCTGCATCTCGTGTCCGCCTTCAAATTTCCAAGTGTGATCGCGCGAATATTTCTGATACTCGAACGGCTTATCGCCGCGTTTCCACGTGAGGGTGATTTTGTGTTCAGACATATCTCTAAATAGAATGCGACGCCACGCAGGGCAAGCGCTCGTCTTGTTATGCAGGTTGCCGTAGTGTCCGCTATCCTCAGCGGAACGTTGCGTGAGCGATTATGCTCTCCGCTTTGTGCGCTGCGAGAGGGCATGCCCTCTGCGCGGCTTGCGCTCTCCGGCACGCTCTCTATTTTGTCGGCTTCTGAAAACTCGCGCGATTAGCTCAGTGGTAGAGCACTTGCTTCACACGCAAGGGGTCGCTGGTTCGATACCAGCATCGCGCACCAGATCTTTGGTTTCATAGCATGGCAAATAAGTCCCCAAATTCTATGGTTCTTATTCAGGAAGTTCTCGAAACCGTTAAAAAACGTAATCCCAACGAGCCTGAGTTTCTTCAGGCGGTAACCGAAGTTCTGGAATCGATCCGGCCGGTCATCCAGCGCAGCAAGAAGATCCGAGACGCCAAAATTTTGGAACGTCTGGTTGAACCAGAACGGATGATTCAATTTCGCGTCCCGTGGATTGACGACAAAGGCCAAATCCAGGTGAACCGCGGGTTTCGCGTCCAGATGAACAGCGCCCTCGGTCCTTACAAAGGCGGATTACGTTTTCATCCAACGGTCAGCGCCAGCATCATCAAGTTTCTCGCGTTCGAGCAAGTGTTTAAGAATTCGCTTACAGGTCTGCCGATGGGCGGTGGCAAGGGTGGCTCGGACTTCGATCCAAAAGGCAAATCTGACAGGGAGGTCATGCGATTTTGTCAATCGTTCATGACGGAACTCTTCCGACACGTAGGTCCGCATACCGATGTGCCTGCAGGAGACATTGGCGTAGGTGGTCGCGAGATCGGCTACCTCTTTGGCCAATACAAACGGCTGGCAAACGAATTTACGGGTGTGCTAACCGGAAAAGGGCTCACTTGGGGCGGCTCGCTTATCCGACCGGAAGCCACCGGTTATGGCGCAGTCTATTTCGCGCAGGAAATGCTCAAAACGCGCAACGAAACTGTTGAGGGCAAAGTATGCACGGTATCAGGGGCCGGTAACGCGGCGCAATTTACCGTGGAGAAATTAATCGAGTGCGGTGCAAAGCCGATCACGATGTCCGATTCCAGCGGGTTCATTTACGACAAGAACGGCATCGATGAAGAAAAGCTTGCGTGGGTAAAAAGCATCAAGAATGTGCGGCGCGGGCGTATCGGCGAGTACGCAAAAAAATTCCGCGGCTCAAAATACGTTGCCGGGCAGCGACCGTGGGGAATCAAGTGTGATTGCGCGTTTCCGTGCGCCACACAGAATGAGATCTCTGTTGAAGACGCAAAGAGATTGCTCGAGAACGGTTGCTATTTGGTCTCCGAAGCGGCCAACATGCCGAGCGTTCCGGCGGCTGTTGATCTTTTCTTAGAGAAAAAAATTCTCTTCGGTCCTGGCAAAGCGGCGAATGCCGGCGGTGTGGCGACCTCCGGCCTGGAGATGAGCCAAAACTCAATGCGCCTCCCCTGGCCACGCGAAGAAGTTGATTCGCGCTTGCGGCACATTATGTCGACCATCTTCAAAAATTCATGGGAAACGGCAGAGGAGTACGGACAGCCGGGTAATCTCGTAGTTGGCGCGAACATCGCGGGTTTCGTAAAAGTAGCTGATGCAATGCTCGATCAGGGTGTGGTATAAAGATCGGCCTGTATGAAAATGATGAACAACACCCCGAAAGAATATCTGAAGAGAGCGACAAACCACGCCAGAGCGAAAGGAGCCGCGGCGACTTCTGCGTTTTTGGTCGGCGCAACGCTTGCCGCATGCGCTGGCCAGTTCAACGCTTCCACGTCGACTGGGCACACGCGCGTCAACTCACCGCCAGCGTTTCATTCCGTCACTAATCTGTCACTCGCCGCCACGGAGAGGGGCTCTGCGGCCGGCCTCGATGGTCGTTGGTACCACGACGGTGCACCGACAAGAATTCTAGTAGCGCCGGATGGCCGAAGCATAACAATTGTGAACGAACTCGGCCAAAGCAGCGACGGCTATGCGGCCGATCCGCGAAACTTGACGATTCCGTCATTAGGCATAACGGGCAAGGTCAGTAAGGATGGACGACGAATCAGCTGGACAAACGGCACGGAATGGAAACGTGAATCGTCGATGCCCGGTCCAATCCCGTCAGTTAACATAAGCGGACGCTGGTTTCGTAATGGTCAACCAACGAGTATCGATGTCGCGCGAGACGGACGGAACTTCACGATTGTCCAGGAATGGGGAATGCGGGCTACCGGGCGCATAACTGGTAATGGTGAATTGAGTGTGCCCGCCTGGGGAGTTACTGGCCGCGTTAAGGAGAATGGGCAACGCATCAAGTGGTCAAACGGCACTGAGTGGACACGACCCCGCCTGTTTTAGTTCGCGTCTTCGGTTTCCAGCAGTTAACGCCGTTTGCGTCCTCTGCAAACAGTGCCACAAAATGCGCCGTGGCAGTGAATACGGGCGCGTAAATCGTCCTTCAAATACGAACACCGTATGATGAAAATGAAAGTGAAATGCTCTGTTGTGCTGTTCGTTTTGCTTGGCGTCGCACTTGGCGTGGGTGGGTGCGAAGGCGATTATGGCGCCTCCCCTGGCTATGGACCCTATTATGGTGGACCCTATTACGGCGGGCCCTACTATGGTGGTGGTTACCCAGCCTCGGTCGCGATTGCGGTTGGTGACCGGCCTTACTACGTTCACGGCCCTGGTTATTACGCAGGCCGCGCGTATTACGTTTGGAGACCGGGACATTGGGCGTGGCGCCACCACCAGCGAGTTTGGATCCACGGCCATTACGTCGTGAGATGATACTGATTGCGCGCGTTGGGTGCCGCCTGCCGCTGTTTGGCACAGCGAGTTAAACGATCGGCTTAGCCAGGCCCCAGCGGGCAAGGCGAAAACGCAGGCCTGTTGCCAGGCAGCCCAATCCGTAACGCACGCTTCTGCGGAAATTGATCGATGAAGCTTCGGGCATGTACCGGGCTGGACATGTCACTTCGCCAATCGCACAGCCAAGGGCAATGATTTGCGCGAGGATCTGGTTGTCGAAAACAAAATCATTGGAGTTTGCCGCCAGCGGTAGCCGCTCCAACAATTGACGCGAAAAGGCGCGATAACCGGTGTGATACTCCGAAAGCTTCGCGCCGAGGAGAAAATTCTCGGCAAGCGTTAAGAAACGGTTTGAGACATATTTCCACCAAGGCATGCCGCCGCGGAGAGCGCCTCCACCCAAAATGCGCGATGCGAGCGCGCACGGATAAAGGCCGCTCGCAACCAGACCGGCCATCACCGGAATTAACACCGGCGTGTACTGATAATCAGGATGAATCATGATAATGATGTCTGCGCCTGCCGCTAATGCGAGCCGGTAACAAGTCTTTTGGTTCGCGCCGTACCCACGATTCTCCGGATGCACCTCTACTTCCACCTGCGGTAACGTGCGCGCGATCGCTACCGTTTCATCGTGACTCGCGTCGTCTACCACGATCACGAGATCAACAATGCCATGCGCCATGACTTCGTCGTAAGTCTGGCGCAACGTGCGCGCGGCGTTATACGCCGGCATGACCACGACGATCTTCTGGCTGTTCAACATCGCTCATGTTTACATTAGGCTGTAGTCATGAAGCAAATATGTGATGAAACATAAATCTTCGCGTCACGTTGGGCGCGCTAAGCGCCCAGCTCATTCTGGCGTGGGTAACCTCTTCTCTGCGCGGCCTGAGCGCCTCTGGCTCTTTGCCATAATTCTCGTCGCAGCAACAATTCTTCTTTATCAACCCGCATGGAACGGCGGTTTCATTTGGGATGATGACGCGTATATCACGAAAAACCCTTTGTTGACCGCACCGGACGGTCTGTGGCGGATTTGGTTTTCCCTGGAGTCGCCGTCTCAATATTTTCCGCTTACTTACACCACGTTCAGAGTCGAGCGCTCGCTGTGGGATCTGAACCCTACCGGCTATCATTGGATCAATATTCTTCTCCATGCGACAAATGCGTTGCTCCTGTGGTGGTTGCTGACGCGGCTGAGAATTCCCGGTGCATGGTTGGCGGCGGCCATTTTCGCGTTGCACCCTGTCCAAGTCGAATCGGTTGCCTGGATCACCGAGCGAAAAAACGTGCTGATGGGTTTTTTCTTTTTGCTCACGCTGCTCGCATGGACGCAGTTTATCGATGAACGGGAGCGGCGACCATGGCGCTTCTACCGGCTGGCGCTCATTTTCTATGTGCTGGCGCTCTCAGCAAAATCGACAGCCTGCACGCTGCCGGCAGCGCTCTTCCTGATTTTGTGGCTGCAAAAGAAGCGAATTGATTGGCCGCGAGTCTTGCAAATTGCGCCGTTTGTCGTTCTCGGACTGACGATGGGTTTGATTGCGGTGTGGTGGGAACGCTACCATGTGGGGACCCGTGGGGCGATGTTCGCAATGGGACCGTTGGAGCGCTTAATTGTGGCCACTCACGCGGCGTGGTTTTATCTCGGGAAATTGTTTTGGCCGGCGAAGCTGACGTTCATGTATCCGCAGTGGACGATCACGCCGAGCAATCCATTGGCATACATCTGGCTCGTCGCCGGGATCGCGTTGTGTGTAGCGATCTATTTTGCGAGACGGTATGTGGGACGCAGCGTAGAGGTCGCCGCCGCATTTTTCGTCGCGACCCTGAGTCCGGTTCTCGGATTCATCATGCTCTACACCTTTCGCTACACGTTCGTGGCCGACCATTACCAGTATCTCGCCTGCATCGGCCCGATCGCACTAGTTTCGGGCTTCGTGATAAAATTGAGCAGTTCACTGGAGCTAGGCGAGCGGACGCTTGGCATTTTGATTTGCGTTGCGCTTGGCATACTTACCTGGCAACAAAGCGCCAGTTATCGCGACATCGAGACACTCTGGCTAACGACCATCGAGCGGAATCCGGAGTGCTGGATGGCAGAACATAATCTCGGCGGCAAGCTTCTTGAAAAAAGAGATCTCGATGGGGCGATCACGCACTTCGAAAGAGCGGTGCGATTAAGATACGATAATCCGGAGAGCCATTACGGCATGGCCGACGCGCTACGCCGCAAAGGCGATGTTGACCGGGCGATGACTGAAGCGCGGATCTCCCTGGATTTGCGGCCTAGCGATCCTGAAACGCACGTCGTGCTTGGTATGGCATTGATGACAAAAGGACAGGTGGACGAAGCGGCTACGCACTTTTCCAAAGCGATTGAGATTCGCCCTAACTACAGCACCGCTCACTATAATCTGGCCATCGCGCTGTTGGACAAGCACGAAACAGGCAAGGCCATAGAGCATTACGAAAAAGCGATCGAACTGCAGCCCGATTTCCTGGAGGCGCTAACGAACCTGGCATGGATATTCGCGAATTACCCGGACACCACGGTTCGGAATGCGCCCAAAGCCGTGGAGCTTGCCGAAAAGGCCAATCGGCTCACCGGCGACACGGACCCGAATGTTTTGCGGACGCTGGCGGCAGCTTACGCGAGTAACAAGAGCTTCGACAAAGCGCTTGAAACTTCCCGGCGCGCTCTGCAGTTCGCTCAAGAACAGCGCAATCTCGAAGCCGCGGAGGCCATCCGACGGGAAATGTCCTTTTATGAAAGGGGCCAGCCGCCCTATCGCGCTGATTGAGCTGATTGCGAGATGACGATTTTTTACGATCCGCGCTGCTTGGAATATTCGAGCCCAGGCCATCCGGAACGGCCGGAGCGCATCGCGCACACCGCGCCATTGATCAAGCAACGTCATCCCGATTGGGAGTGGCGCTTGCCCGACGCGGCTACCGACAACGAATTGCTGCGCGCCCATTCGCGCCAGCATATCGAACGCGTCACCAGTGCGCCGGCGGATTTCGATATCGATACGCCATCTTATCCAAATATTGGAATGTACGCGCGCCACTCGGCAGGCGGAGCGATTGAAGCAGCGCGCGCGGCTCTACGCGGCGAGCCTGCGTTTAGCCTGATGCGGCCTCCCGGGCATCACGCGACGCGAGATCGCGCGATGGGGTTCTGTTATTTTAGCAACGTTGCCATTGCTGCGCTCGATGTGTTGGAAAAAGGCTCTGAACGCGTTGCGATTTGGGATTTTGACGGCCATCACGGCAACGGAACTGAAGCGATCCTGGCCCACAATCAGCGAATTCAATTCGCGTCCATCCATCAATTTCCGGCATATCCCGGGACCGGAGCGAAATCGTTCGCGAACATCGACAACTATCCTGTCGCTCCTTTCACGCTGCGGAACGAACTTGTTGATGTTGCAAAGCATTCACTCGAGAAACTGTTCACATTCACACCCGATTTGCTCCTTGTTTCTGCGGGCTTCGATGCGTACGCGCGGGATCCGCTTTTGCAGATGACACTCGAGTGTGAAGATTTCGGAACCTTCGGCGAGTGGTTAAGCCGGATCCAGATTCCGGTCGTAGTTGTCCTCGAGGGCGGTTACAGCGACGATCTGCCTGAATTAATCGACGCGTTTTTAACGGCTTGGCAGAGTTAACGCCACAAATTTACAGAGACGAACTGCGGATGAATTCCTAGATCCGTTTGAATCCGTGGCTTTAACTTTTATCGCGCGTTCCAATTCTGCTGCAGCGTTTTCGATTTCGCTATAGCCATACTGGCGAGCTCTGGCTTTCGCGGCGAGCAGGCCGCAGCGGTGAACGGTCTTGAAATCGCCGTAGGGAAACTTGTATCTGCTCTTCGTATTCTCGGCAAAGCGGCTGTCGATACCGAGATGCCATTTTGCGTATTCACCGAATCCATGGAGCCGGATAAACTCATTCTCTTGGTGTGCTGAAGGTCGATGTTCCCTCCACCCGCCTTTGTTGTCAGCCGTGAAGTGTCCGTCCTTCATGAGTTGCGTGGCAAACGCGACAGCATTTTCGTTTAATTTGATACCCGTGAGCGGCTGACCGAGAACCGCGCCTATTGAATAGAGCAGAATTGGGACTGTGATAGAACACACGCGCGCACGACTTATGATGATGGCTGTCATGGTATCGGGCGGAAACGTTTGCCCCAAGACGGGAACTGGCAAACAGTATTCGCTTCAGCGGGCTGTAGTTCAGCTTGGTAGAACGCTTGAATGGGGTTCAAGAGGTCGTGGGTTCAAATCCCGCCAGCCCGAAGATCTTTAGCCACGGATTGACACGGATAAGCACAGATTGTCCATGGTTAAGAAAGACAACCCATCCGTGTAAATCTGTGTTCATCTGTGGCTGAATGTTAAGTGCTGGAATAGTCGGTTTGCCAAACGTCGGAAAATCGACGCTGTTCAACGCCGTTACGCGCACCCACAAAGCGCCGGCGGAAAACTATCCATTTTGCACAATTGACCCGAACCTCGGGGTCGTCACCGTGCCCGATCCCCGATTGGGGAAAATCGCAAAAATCTCGCACTCAAAAAAAATCACGCCGACTGCCATTGAGTTTGTGGATATTGCCGGTCTGGTCAAGGGCGCGAGTGCGGGGGAAGGGCTTGGTAATCAATTTTTGCATCACATTCGCGAGGTCGATGCCATCGTGCAGGTGGTGCGCTGTTTCGAAGACAGCAACGTTCATCATGTCAGCGCGACAATCGATCCAATCCGCGACATTGAAGTGATTAATACTGAGCTCGTGCTTGCAGATTTGGCGTCGCTTCAGAAACGGCAAGACCGAATACAAAAGCAACTGCACGCTGGCGACAAAACGGCGAAGATCGAAAACGCAATCATCGAAGAATTGCTGACACATCTCGATGCCGGAAAGCCGGCGATCACTGCGGAATTGACTCTGGAAGAAGAGACGATCGCCCGCAGCTTTTTCCTGCTTACGTCGAAGCCGACGATTTTCGCCTGCAACGTTGCGGAATCAGATTTGGCGGCAACTTCCAAGGGCGATTCTTCAAATCCTGCCGCTCGACATGTCGATCTTGTTCAGGATTACGCGCAACATCATTATGGCACCGAAGCCATCGTGATCAGCGCGCAAATCGAGAGCGAACTTGTCGATCTGGGCGAGCAGGAAGCCTTGGAATATTTGAGGAACCTCGGCGTGGAAGATAGCGGCGTGCACGCGCTCATTCGGGCTGTTTATCATCTTCTCGGTCTCCGCACGTTCATTACCACCGGCGAAAAGGAGACGCGTGCCTGGACCATTCACGCCGGCGACAAAGCCCCAGCGGCTGCCGGCGCGATCCATTCGGACTTCGAGCGCGGTTTTATCGCCGCGGAAACAATTCACTACGATGACTTGGCCGCGTTAGGTTCCTTCGCGAAAGCTCGCGAAGCAGGCAAACTGCGGTTGGAAGGAAAAGAATATGAAGTCCGCGACGGCGACGTGATTTTCTTCCGGTTTAACGTGTGAGTGATCTCGTCATCCCGAGCGAAGTCGAGGGATCCCGTAGCGCGGCCTTAACGTAAGGCGACGGGATTCTTCGACTTCGCTTCGCTCCGCTCAGAATGACAGCGCGATCACTACGCGTCGAACAGAATCCGTCCGCAATTTTCGCAGCTTACAATTTCTTTTCCCGCTTTCACGCTTGCCGCAGTCGCAGTCGTCACTTTCATGTGGCAGCCGGTGCAAACGCCATGCTCGATGGCAACGACAGCCGCATCGCCCTTGCTTTTGAAAAGACGTTCGAACCGGCCGAGCAAATCCTCGTCAATTTTCGTGGCCAAATGAGAGCGCTCTGTCATTAACCCTTGTAACTGCGAGTCCAACGCTTTCGACTTTTCGTCCAGATCATCCGTTTGTCGTGCAATAGAGTCTCGGGTCGCAGCTGCTTTCGTTTCTTCCGCAGTCAGGTCGGCTTTGATCTTATCGGCCAGGACCATCAATTCGAGCTCATCATCCTCGATCTTGCGAATCTCATTTTCGTAACGGTCGATCTCATGCCCGAGCGCCTGAAACTCATCGTTCTTACGAGTTTGATATTGCTGGGTTTTGAGACGTGAGACCGACTCGGCACGAACCCCGACATCGAGCTCGAGTTTTTTTCGATCGACTTCCAACTGACGCACTCTTTGCCGAAGCGTTTCCACGCTGGCCTTGCTTTCCGCCAATTGCGCTTCCAAGCTCTTGCGCCGAAGCGGCACGGTCTCAATTTCGATCTGAATCTGTCTGATCTTTTGTTCGCGATCCTGGAGAATGAGCAGTTGTTCCAATTCGGAATGCACGTGCGCTGAAGTTATTGACTCGGCGCAGCGCCGTCAATCACTGCGCGGCGGCCCCCATTCCATCGAATGCGCTGAGGACTTGCTCCGGTCGCGCGCGCACGGCGATGTTGTCAGTAAGGTTCACCCAGCGGACGACGCGGCTGGAATCGATTAAAAACTCGGCAGGTCGCGCAACGTCCGCGCCTTTCGGGCCGGCCCCAAGATGCAACACATCGTAACGGCGAATGACTTGCGCCCTGGGATCAGAAAGCAGTGGGAATGTGTAGCCGCGCCTTTGCGATTGTCGCCGGTTAATCTCAGGTGGATCGACGCTGATCCCGACGACTCGAATACCTCGTGCATCGAATTCCCCAAGCTTTTGCTGAAAACTCCGCAACTCGGAGTTGCAAAGCGGTCACCAAAATCCGCGATAGAAAATCACCGCGACCGCCTTCGGTCCCGACTGTCTCCGGAGCAAATCGCCGAGGCCGACGGGCTTTCCATTTTGATCCAGTAGTAAAAAGTCCGGTGCCAGTTGCCCAACGCGGGGCGCGCCACTCGAAGCAGGAACCTGTCGCAGCACGTAAAAAATTTCGTAGCCGAAAAATGCGAAGAATAGAAATGCAATTGCGCTGAAGACCGAACCAAAAACCTTGCCCCGATAACGTTGCGGCCGACCAAATGCGCGAAACAAACCGACGATCAACAACGCGGCGCCGATTCCGAAGAGCAAAAGATTTGCCCACGGAAAATCGCGCGCGACCGGAAATTGCGCGAACCATTCGTAGCTGAACAATCCGCCGACCGCGACTACGAACCCGACCCAGATGGACCAGTTCCACTTTCGCTTCATGGCGACTTTGCTGGCGACATTCGCAAAATCCATCGATAGAGAATGAATGCCATTGCTGCGAATGTGACGCCGCCAAGAATGATTCCCGCCGTTTGAAAGCAATCACGACCTGAATTATTCCTTCGCCAACGATCAGACCCGACGCGAGCAACACGCCAAGCTGCTTCGCGGCTTCGGGCTTGGAAGTGCGATCGGCTCGCCTGTCGTAGAACCAACCGGCAACGGCTCCGACAACAATCATCAACGTGGCCGACGTCGGCAGATAGATTCCGAGACCGACCGCGAGCGGCGGAACGCGTGTGTGTTTGGTCGTGCGGGCGAGGATTTCATCCAGCAAAACAATTCCAACGCCGATCAGTGCGCCGATTTCGATCAAACTCCAATCGATGTCCGCGGCGATCACGCCTTTCGCGAGCGCTTGGATGAGGCCCGCTTGCGGTGCGGGCAATGGATGCGGACGAAGCTCGGCGCCAGGCGCACCAACGAAACCGTAGGTGTGATTCATAAGATCTAGCACCGGCGGAATAACCAGCGCCCCTGCGACGACACCAATCACCAGCGCGACTTGTTGCTTCCACGGCGTCGCATCAACCAACTGTCCAGTCTTGAGGTCCTGAAGATTATTATTCGCAATCGCGGCGACGTTGAAAATTACCGCCGTAGTAAAAAGGGCGAACGCGATCAATGCCTTGCCGGAATCCGGCGCCACGTACGGCTTAACGCCGATCACCAGGAGCAATGCCGCACCGATCACCACGAGAATTCCAATGCCGGATAACGGGCTGTTCGATGAACCGATCAGCCCGGCCATGTAGCCGCACACCGCCGACACGAAAAAGCTCATCAACACGATGTAGACGACGCCGCCAATGATGAGCGTCGGCAAATGCGCTCCGAGGCCGCTGCTGCTTCCGAAATCGCCCAGAAGCCAGCCGATCGGCAGCATGCAAGCGAGTGTGACCAAACCGACGATACCGATCGGAATATCGCGTTCGGTAATCGGCAGAGTATCGGCCTTGCCTGCTTTGCGCGCGCGCGACGCAGCCATCGCGCTGGCCAGACCACTGATCAGCGGCTTTGCCAGCTTCAATAAAGTCCAAATCGCAGAAATGCCGATGGCGCCGGCGCCAATGTATCTGACTTTGCCGCTCCACGCGCTGCGCGCGAGCGCAGCCACTGGCGTGGTCAAGTCATGGGCAAGACCCGAATAATGCGGTACTCCCCAACCCCAACCGATCAGCAAGCCGATCAGCATCGCGATGCCCACCGAGAGACCGACAAGGTGCCCAATCCCTAGCAACAAAAATGATAATGAGAAATCGTAGCCGCTGACCGCACCTTTCTTCCCGATGCGAAAATTTTGCACGACATCGGAAGCGAAGATTTGTGTCTCAATGATTAACGCAAAAGCGGCGGACACAATTGATCCCCACAAAACGGCGAGCAGGCCGGTGCGGCCGTGTTCGATATCGTCAGCATGCTTCGAATCGTCGCTGCTGCCGATTTTCAAGACCTCGGCGCACGCGACTCCCTCCGGATACGGCAAGTCCGAGTTCGTCACCAACGCGCGACGCAGTGGGATTGAATACATCACACCGAGAATTCCGCCGAGCGCGCAAACCCAAAACGAGGTCCAGAACGGAAAGTCGGTCCAGTAACCAATCATGATCAGTCCGGGCAAAACGAAAATAATCGATGAGAGTGTGCCGGCCGCGGACGCGACCGTTTGCACAATGTTGTTTTCCTGGATGGTCGCGTCGCGAAAACTTCGCAAGATCGCCATCGAAATCACTGCCGCGGGGATTGACGTCGAAAAAGTGAGTGCAGCTTTGAGACCGGCGTAAACGTTGGCCGCGGTGAAAACCAGTGTGATGATGACTCCGATGATTATTCCGCGAATGGTAAGTTCAGCGCGCACAAAGAACCGAGAATAGTGTGGATTCTAAGACGGGGTCAAGACGGCGTATTTCAATCCCGCACCGCGCTTCCGTACACGCGTTTCCCCAAGTCAGAACAATTCCACAGGCGAATGTTGGAAGCTCTGCGGAGTAGTTTGGCTGGCGCGTTCTTCGCCCAGAACAGCAGTGCGCAGGTTCCAAATTTCGTTGTCGATCTGATGAAACGCCGTTTCCGAAAATTGATTCGGTGGCTCGAGTCTTTCCTTAAAGTTCGCGACGCTGCGTTGCGCGCGTTCGATTTGATCGGACGGCAATGTGCCCAGGATCTGTTGCACCGTTTCAATTTCCGGAATGCGATGGCAAATCATTACGAGGTCGTTTCCCGCTGCGATTGCCAGACGGATTGTCTCGTCGAGCCGGTATCCCGTTAGAATCGCTCCCATATCAAGGTCGTCCGTCATGATCAGACCATTGAAAGCGAGCTCATTCCGTAACAAATCCGTGATGATCCGCCGCGACAAAGTGGCGGGAGCTTTCTCGGACTCGAAACACGGATACCAGCCGTGACAAATCATCATGCTATCCACGCGCTCGATGAACTGTCGAAACACCGCGAGTTCGTTCTGATCTAATTCTTCGCGCGTGCGATCGATTCGCGGCAATTGGTAATGGGCATCCGAAGTTGCGGCCGAATATCCGGGGAAATGTTTGCCGCAGCTGGCGATCCCCTCCCCTCTCATCGCGTCATTGAAAGCGCCGGCATTTCTAACGACTTGTTCGACAGTCTTGCCGTAGCAACGGCCGCGTAAGGAATTCTCGGCATCATCGTTAAATGAAATGTCGAGGACAGGACACAGGTCGAGATTGAAGCCGAATAGCCGTAATAACCGTCCAGTGATGTCTCCGTGACGCCGGATCAGATCGACGTCGCCCTTATCCCGCAATTGTTGCGCGTTCGGCGGTTCATTTCCGATCAACCGCAATCGCGAAACGCGGCCGCCTTCCTGGTCAATGGTGATAATCGGCTCGATCTCACTCAAATCACGCAAATCATCGATGAGCTTCCGGAGTTGCGCGGGAGTCTCGATGTTGCGGCCGAAGAGGATAAACGCTCCCGGCTGGACGCGCCGAAACAAGTCAGCTGTTTTCGCATCCAGCTCTTTGCCGGGCACACCAGTCATGATCAGTTGACCCAGCGAATCGCTCTTCATGGGGCGGAAAGATGAATGCTCAACGCCCAACATTCAACGACCAACGCTCAATTCAGGCGACATTCAATCCAAATGCTTCCAGTTGAACGTTGCGCGTTGAGCGTTGAACATTAAACATTGAAAAAGATCGCGATCTACGGCGGCACGTTCGACCCCGTACATCACGCGCATTTGATTCTTGCTCGCGACGCTCTTGAGACGCTCGCTCTCGACGAAGTAATCTTCGTCCCCGCGGCGATTTCTCCTCTGAAGAAGACCGCTCCCCGTGCGAGCGGCGAAGTACGATTAGCAATGTTGCGGGCGGCGATTGAAGGCGAGCCGAGGTTCGCAGTGAACGAGTGCGAGCTGCGGCGGCCGCCGCCCTCATACACAATCGACACTGTTGAGGAATTTCGACGCTGCAAAAGCGATGCAGCGGTGTTCTGCTTGATCGGACAAGACAATATCGAGACGCTCACAAAATGGCATCGCTTCACCGAGCTGGCGAAGATGGTCGAGTTCGTGGTTCTTGATCGAACCGGCGTAGGAGCGAGCCAATTGCATCCGATCATTCGTCGCAAAATCGACATCTCGGCCACCGAGATAAGAAGCAGAGTTGCGTCCGGTCGATCGATTCGCTATCTCGTACCGCCGGCAGTGGAAGAAATCATCCAGAGCGAGAAACTTTACCAGGAGCAATCGAAATAACCCCGGAAAACCTAGCAACGACCTGCGCGGAACTCGCCTCGAATAAAAAGGCAGAGGACATTGTTGTGCTGGATTTGCGTGGTATCTCGACGTTTACGGATTTTTTCGTGATTTGCTCCGGCACATCCGCGCCTCAGCTTAAAGCGATTGCGACCGAAATCGAAACGCGATTGCGAGAAGACCATTCGCTTCGGCCCGTAGCCGTTGATGGATTTCCCGCCAGCCAATGGATGGTGCTCGATTACTTGCAAGTGGTTGTCCACATTTTTCACCGCGACAAGCGTGCCTTTTACAGCCTGGAAGATCTATGGGGCGACGCGCCTCGAATGCAATGGGAATCAGCAGCGGCGCATTGACGGGCCGCTAGAGCGGTTTAAATAAAAACTGTATCCGGTGGAGAGTGCCGGGGGCGCGACAGAGCCTCGCCCCGGACACGAGCCGGGGCTAATTGTTCCCCACAGAACCAACCTATCGCTGCGATTATTTCGGCGTTGGCTTGGGCGGCGCCGGCGGTGCACCTCTCTGTGGACCCTGTGACGCAGCAGAACCTGGCGGAGGAGGTGTCGCGGGAGGTTTGATCTCGAGCAGTTCTACTTCAAAAATCAGAGTCGCATTGGCCCCAAGCTCCGGACTGACGGCTCGTTCGCCGTATGCAAGGCTTGCTGGAACGAACAACTGATACTTTGATCCGGTTTTCATTAGTTGAAGCCCTTCTGTCCATCCTTTGATGACGCCGTTAAGCGGGAAAGTGGCCGGTTGCCCGCGTTTGTATGAACTGTCGAACTCGGTGCCGTCAATCAGCGTGCCGCGATAATTTACCGAAACGGTGTCAGTCGCTTTCGGCTTCTCTCCCGTTCCTTCCTTTATGACTTTGTATTGTAGTCCGCTGGCAGTGTTTTTTACGTCGGGTTTCTTTTTGTTGTCCTCGAGAAACTTCGCGCCCTCGGTTTTGTTTTTCTCGCCTGCTTGCTTCTGTTTTGCCTCCATATCTTTTTCGAACTGTGCCATCACTTCTTTGACTTGATCGGGTGTCAGTTGCGGTTTACCAGCGAGCATGTCCTTGATGCCGGCAGCGAGGATATCGGGGTTAATATCGACCTTCTGCTTAACGAGATTAGCCCCGATATTCATGCCGATGCTATAGCTGACCTTATCCTTCTGGTCTTTGAGTTGTGGTGATTTCTCTTGCCCCAATAGCGGCAATGCAAGTAAGGATGCGCTGACAATAACAATAAACTTTTTCATATAATGGATTTTCCCCGGCTTCTTGATTAAGATCGTCGCCGCAGAAACCCGCATGCTAATGGATAAACGCCCCGCGTCAAGAAAACAGCATCCCTGGCTATTCGGGCGCCGTTCTTGTTTCGTCCTGCTGCTCATTACGTTGACGATTGCACTCTGGCCACACAGTTCTTCTGCGATCACTCTCTCGCACACAGAGGTTCTGAGGATCGGAAAAAGAATCTGGCAAAACGAATGTAATGGCACCATTTCCGGGCTCACTGCATGGAACGAAGGCGAAGATTTTGCGTCGCTCGGCATCGGCCACTTCATCTGGTACCCGAAAGGGCGCCGCGGCCCGTTTGAAGAAAGTTTTCCCAAACTCGTCAATTTCGTCTCGAAGCGTGGCGCCAAATTGCCAACATTGCTCTTGAAAGGTACCGACCAGCCATGCCCATGGAACTCGCGCGCGGAGTTTCTTCGAGCGCAACACGCCCCAGACATGAACCAGTTGCGCCAGTTTCTCGCCAGCACGATCGACCTTCAGGCCGAATTTCTTATGGCCCGGCTGGAGGATGCGCTTCCAAAAATGCTCGCCGAAGCGGCGCCCGCCGATCGCCCGAACGTACAGCAACAGTTCGAGCGTCTGTCGAGAACTTCACAGGGATGTTATGCCCTGATCGATTATGTGAACTTCAAAGGGGAAGGCGTGCTTCACACGGAACGTTATCAAGGCCAGGGATGGGGCCTGCTTCAAGTTCTCGAAGCGATGCATGGCACTTCTGACGCCGGCGCCGCTAATGAATTTGCACGCGCAGCAAAGTCGATCTTGACTCAACGCGTGCACAACGCCCCAGCTGAACGACATGAATCAAAATGGCTTACGGGTTGGATTCGGCGCGTGAACAGCTACAGTGGCGGCTAAATTATGCGGACAACATTTCCCATATTGGCTTGTGCGGTTTTGCTGAGTGTTCTTGCCGGTCCACTCGATGCACAGTTCCATCTCTTTGGACCGAGGAAGCCCAAACCAACGCCACAGCCTGTTCGCAAAGCGTCGGAATTTATCAGCAGGCAGGCGCCATTGAAGGTCAATCAATCTTTGCTCAAACAGGCGAGCCCGGATAACACTCACATTATCGTGTCGATTCCGAAGCAGCGCGCATACCTCATGATCGACGATAAGATCGTAGCGGACGGTCCAATTTCATCCGGCAGACGCGGGCACGAATCACCGACAGGCCACCTGCACGTGCTCGAGAAAGACCCGAACCATCATTCCAATTTGTACGGGGATTTTGTGGACGGCTCGGGCCGGACAGTACGCGGCGGCGTTAGCGCACGTATCGATTCGGCTCCGAGCGGAACGCACTTCGAGGGCGCGCCGATGAGGTGGTTCTTGCGTTTGACCGAAGAGGGCGTCGGCATGCACGTCGGAATTCTGCCCGGCTATCCAGCTTCCCACGGCTGCATCCGCCAATCATCCGACGGCGCAAAACTATTTTACGACTACACGAAGGTCGGCACGCCTGTGGACGTCGGCGATTACTAGCGCTGCTTTTTGTGATGTCGAGCGGAGTGGAGACATCCCGCTGCGAAACCAACGACAGCGCTACGAGATTCCTCGACTTCGCTCAGGATTACGGGCGGCGCTGTTGAGGATTCTCCGTCGTAAAAGATCGAGCGCCGTTTGCGCGGCTAATTGTTTGAATGTCTCCCGATCAGTTGGAAAAAAGAATTTTTTTGCGATCGTTTCCGCGTCTCCTGAAGCCAAAGCAACGTAAACTGTTCCAACTGGTTTTTCCGGCGAGCCGCCGGTTGGTCCGGCAATTCCAGTTGTTGAGAGAGCATAATCGGATCGTGCGGCAGCGCGGGCATGTTCGGCGAGCCCGCGAGCGACTGGCTCGTTCACTGCACCGTGCGTTTCGATTAGTTTTGGATCGACGTTCAACATATCGATCTTGGCCTGGTTTGCATAACAAACGTAGCCGGCAAGAAACACGCGCGACGCGCCGGGCACATTCGTGATCCGGTTCGCAATCAATCCGCCGGTGCAGGATTCTGCGCTCGCCAGCGTCTGATTGCGCTTTGTGAGTAGCTTGACGATCACTTCCTCCAAACTTTCATCCCCGGCAGAAAAGATTGATGGCCCTAGCGCCGATGTGATGATCCCGTCCGCTTGTTCGATCGCCTTGGCCTCTCCGATAATGCGCACATCCACTTCGCCGGGCCGTGCACAATAGCCGAGCTCAACTCCCGGTATCGCGAGAACTTTTTCGCCAATTGCCTCTTCAACCACCGACTCCCCTACTCCAGCGAGTCTGTACATCCGTCGTTCCACCGGCAACGATCCGCCGATGATCGAATGCAAAATCGGAATCGCGAATTTGTTAAACATCGGCTGAAGCTCGTGTGGCGGTCCTGGCAGAACAAAAACGTGCGGCGACGCAATGCGCGGATTGATGTTCGCTTTCAAATAGAATCCCGGCGCGCTTCCATTCTCGTTTGAGAGAACCTGCGCACCCGCGGGAACATCAGCCTGGCGAGCGATGCCTGCGGCCCATTTGATCCCGCGCGTTCGCAATCTTTTCCGGAGCGAAGTCAGCAATTGCGCGTCCTGATGCAGTGCTAATCCTAACACTTCCGCGACCATCTCCCGCGTTATATCGTCAGTGGTCGGGCCCAAACCGCCGGTCACAAAAAGAATTTCACAACGCGGAAATAATTCGGCCAGCGTACGCCGGATTGCGTCGGTATCGGGAACGGTGCGTCGCTCCTCAATGCGCAGCCCCAAGGGAAAAATCTCGCGCGCGATGAACGCGAGGTGCGCGTCCTGAACATCACCGAGCAATAACTCGGTGCCGGTGTTGAGAAGAGCAGCGCGCATGAGCAAAGAAACGCTCAACGTTCAACGCCGAACGCTCGACGTCCAACTAAAGCCCAGTTTTAAATTGAGCGTTGGACGTTGGGAGTTGGGCGTTCGGCGTTTTCCGAAATCACGCCGCCGTCTTGTCCTGTTTCTTACGAATCAGCGGCAACTTTTTGCCTTCCACGACCGCGCGATTGATGGTGACTTCTGCGATATCTTCACGGCTGGGCACATCGTACATGATATCGAGCATGATCCGTTCGAGCATTGAACGCAACGCGCGCGCGCCTGTTCCTTTTGTGACTGCCTGCGCCGCCAGCGCGCGCAAGGCGTCTTTCGTCAGTGACAAACGCACGCCTTCCATCGAGAAAAGCTTCGTGTACTGCTTCACCATCGCGTTCTTTGTCTCGGTTAGAATGGCTACCATTTCTTCCTCGGTGAGCGCGTCGAGCGCACTGACAACCGGCAGACGGCCGACAAATTCAGGAATCATTCCAAAAGCCAGCAAGTCTTCCGGTTCCACGTGACGGATCGCTTGCTTTCGCAATGCTTCTTCCACTTCGAGCGTGGGGCTGCCAAAGCCCATCACTTTTTGGCCGACCCGTTTTTGAATAATTTTGTCGAGCCCGATGAATGCGCCGCCGCAAATGAAAAGAATCTTTTCAGTGTTAACTTGGATGTATTCCTGGTGCGGATGCTTGCGGCCGCCCTGCGGCGGAACGTTACACATGCTGCCTTCCAAAATCTTTAAAAGCGCCTGCTGCACTCCTTCGCCGGACACGTCACGTGTGATGCTTACGTTATCGGTTTTGCGACCGATCTTGTCGATCTCGTCGATGTAAACGATGCCGATCTCGGCTCGCTTCACATCGTAATCGGCGTTTTGGAGCAGTCGTAGAATAATGTTTTCAACGTCTTCGCCGACGTAGCCGGCTTCGGTAAGCGTTGTCGCATCCGCGATACAGAACGGCACGTCCAGGATCCTGGCCAGTGTCTTTGCCAGTAGCGTCTTACCGGAACCAGTGGGTCCGATGAGCAGGATGTTGCTCTTTTCAATCTCGACGTCGGCAAGTGGATCGGGCTGAAACGCTGCGGATGTTTCCGGTGGCGACGCAGTTTGCAGGACGCGCTTGTAATGGTTGTGCACTGCCACCGACAACGTCTTTTTCGCGATGTCCTGGCCAATGACATACTGATCAAGCGAGCGCCGAATTTCTGCCGGCTTGGGCACGCGGATATTGGACGATTGACGCCGCGCGTCTTCGTTCAGTTCTTTATCGAGAATACTCTTGCAAACGTTGATGCAGCTATCGCAGATATAAACGCCGGGACCGGCGATCAATTTGCGCACCTCTGCATGGCTCTTGCCACAGAAGGAGCACATGGTGAGGTTGGAAGCGCGGGCCATAATTGTTTGGAATTCGAGACGCTGTTATCCCGTCGCTTTGCGCGGTAACGCCACCTCCGCGACCTCCACTGATCGATCGCTGGATGGTAGGGTGGCACCATCGAGAAGTTTTATTTGCTTTCGGGACTTTATCACTTCGTCCACCAACCCATACGCCTTCGCCTCTTCGGCGGACATATAATAATCGCGATCTGAATCGCCCCGGACCTGCTCCTCGGATTTGCCAGTATGCTGCGCAATGATTCGGATGAGGCGTTTCTTCAGCTTGAACATGTAGTCGACCTGGCGTTCAACGTCGCTCGCAGCCCCCTGCGCGCCGCCGGAAACTTGATGGATCATGATATCGGAATTCGGCAGCGCAAAGCGCTTGCCCTTCGTCCCTGCGCAAAGGAGGACCGCCGCCATGCTGGCCGCCATTCCGAGGCAATAAGTCGTCACGTCGCACGTGAGAAACTGCATCGTGTCATAGACCGCGAGTCCTGCAGTAACCGAACCGCCGGGCGAATTGATATAGATGTTGATGTCCTTTTTCGAGTCTTCCATTTGCAGAAACAGCAGTTGGGCAATGACGAGATTGGCAATGTGATCGTCCATGGGCGTGCCTATAAAAACGATGCGGTCCTTGAGCAACCGCGAATAGATATCGTAGCTGCGCTCGCCCCGGCCAGTTTGCTCCACGACCATCGGGATCAGCACCTGTGAAACATTTTCGTCCGATACGCTCATGCTTTTTCTTCTTTAACAGTGGATTCTTCTGCTGGCTGGACGCTAACATTCGCCTTCAGGAAATCAAGAGTCTTGCCTAGCAGAATCTGTTCAGCGACGTCATCCAACGCGTCTTTTTGCTGCAATTCTTTGCGCATTTTGTCGGGCGAAATGTCGTAACGCCCCGCCTCCTGCCTGATACGAAGATCGACGTCGTCCTTGGTGACCTGAATCTTTTCGCGCTCCGCGATCCGATGCAGAATGAAATTCGTTTTCAATCGATTGGCAGCCAGGCCTGCTGCTCCGTCGATCAGCTCTTTTTCTTTTTCCTTCAGCATCTCATCAGTAACCCCGCGCTCGCGGTTCCGTTGCACCAATTCGGCCAGCGCTCGACGCGTTTCGTTTTGCAGGAGCGCTGGCGGCAGCTCGAATTGA